>Ga0187884_10000131_pt1 | contig 73792 bp, 54 predicted proteins | sample June2016WEW_20_4_FD_132983 | JGI IMG/M metagenome (GOLD analysis project Ga0187884, IMG submission 132983) | Peatland microbial communities from SPRUCE experiment site at the Marcell Experimental Forest, Minnesota, USA - June2016WEW_20_40 | ecosystem: Environmental > Terrestrial > Soil >...
CCCGGAACGGGGCGGAAGACTGTTGGCGAAAACCTCTTCCGCCCCGTTCCGGGGCTTGTCCTCACCGCCGACTTATCCCAACGGCTTGCGCCGTGGGCTATTTTCTTTCGCTCCTACGGAGCTCAAAGGCGCGCCTGACGCTGGGAAGAGATCCACTTTTATTTCGTGCACCCCTTCTGGAGGCGTGATCGATAGCCGATGGTCAAGCCCACCTGCCGGACAGGGGTGCAGGAGGATCGGCGATGGACTGCACGCGGACCAGGAGGATGGAATCCCGGTCCTTCATCGAGGCCAGCGGCATGAAGCCGTGGTCGAGAATGAATTCGGCGTCGGTATCGGTGAGCAGCACTTCGGCGCAGGGTTTGGCAACCGATTCGCCATCCGCGCGGTAGATGTGCTGCGGCAGGTTTGCGATCTCCCGATGTCGCGCGGGACGCATTCCCCATCCCTCGCTGCGAAAGGCCAGGCCGAGCACGCAGGTGCAGAAGAAGGCCGGGTTGCCCCACAGGTAATCCGCGTGGACGCTCTCCGGCATCTCTTCGAAGTCAAATTGCTCCGCCGGCGCCGTGGCTTTTCCGTAAGGCAAGCGGAGCAGGAATCGCGGCAAGGCGAGGCCGATCCAGCGCGCTTCCGGAGACCGGACCAGCTCCTGCCAATGGCGTCCGGGGCTGGGATCGGAAGGCGGAGTTGCTTCACCCAGAAACGGCGCGCGCAACGACGCCGCAAGACGTCCCAGCCAGCGCAGCCTGGCGGCGTCTTCGGCGGTCTGGCCGAAAACGAAGTTGCCGGCAATCAGCGCCCAGGGGGCTGAGTAACCACCGAGGCACTGCTCGAGCGAACGGGCATCGGCCATCAATTCATCGAGAGCGGCATCGAACAGGTAGAGCTTGAGGTCGGCATCCGGCTGGAGGCGGTCCACCAGCATGGCCAGCGCGCGCCAGGCGGCTTCGAGCGCCTGGAAATGCGGGTGGTGGAGGATGGCGCGCATCTGCTCGCCGGCCGCGGCATCGACGCGGGCGGCCCACTCCTGCTGCCGCGGGTCCTGGCGCGGCGCCAGGTGAGGCTCGACTGCTCGCTTGATGAATTCGGCCATCGCATCGGGCTCTTCCACCACCCGTGAGGCCGGCTCTTCATCGGCCCGCTCCATCATGCTTTCGAGCAGACTCCGGCCCGGCTTTAGAACCGCGGGCTCGGCGGGCTGAGGGTTTTCGCGAGGCGCCGCCGGAACGGGCGCGGGCTGGTCGCGGAGGCTCGCCAGCTTGCGGAAAATATCGGCGTGCTGGTAGAGCCGATCGGGATGAAAGTCGTCGAGCGCGCGGAATCGCAGCGAGCCCTGCGGAAGCTGGACGGAAGGCGAAAGCGATGCGAGCACCGCGTCGAGATTGTCGCAGTCCACCGCCACGGGGCGGCGTCCGGCGATGGGCGCACGCGCGCCGCGAAACCCGCGGCCGCTGAAATCGCCGAGGACCAGGATACGAAAGGGCGTGTCGGAATCGGGCACGCTGCGGACGGGCTGCGTACTGTCTCCGACTTCAATGCCGACGGAGACTTTCGAGATTCGTTCGGACATAACTACCCCGCTAGCGCGCGACGTCCGATACGCAGGCGAGGCGCGAGAAATAGCCGGCTTGAAAGACAGCCGGCGCACCGGCCATGTCGAGTTCAAAGTGAACGATGAGAGGCTTGCCGTTCACCTTCATCGGGTCCCGGCCTGCGCGGATGATCCATTCCAGGGAATAACCGGAGCCGGCGGGAGTCCACCGGTCGGCCCGGTTGAAGAAGTGGAAAACCGCCCAGGTGCCCTCCGAATCCGAGAAGGAGATGTCCGGGCCGCCGAGTTTGACCGAAGCCTTCACACCGTGCGAGCCGCCGCCTTGCCACGTGAACTGCTTGGCGGTCGCCGCGCCGCCCGAGTAACTGAGGCCCTGCCCGTCAATTTGCAAATTCACCGTTTGGATATTCTCCGAAGGCTCCGGCTTGAGCATGTAGGTGAAGTGCGGATCCTGGGCACCGCCGGCGTAGATGGCGTCGGAAAACGCAGCGGCCGAATTGAAGAAGTTGAGGAACGCCGGGTTCACGCCGCCCGAGGGGCCGATGGCAAACTGCGATCCTTGCTTGACCAGGAGCTTCTGCAGGTTCTGATCGTAGAAGCTCCAGAGGGCGCCATCGGGCTTGCGCAGCAGGCCATTGACGTCGGCCACGGTGGCCTCGACGGTGGCGTTGGGATTGAAGGGATACTTGGACAGCACCGCGCGGAACTGCCCGCACAGCGACTTGCCTTTGCCGTTCAACTCAGCGGGCCCCAGCGCGCGCAGCATGCCTTCCACGTAAACGATGGGATCTTCCAGCAGCTTCTGCACGGTGGCCTCGATATGAGCGTCGGAATCGATGCGGAAGGCCTGCGCCATCTGGCGGGTGGTGACTTTGGCCTGGGTGGCGTTCTGCAGCGTGGGAGCCGCCGCCGCGTCGTTGGGTGTTCCGCCCTGAGTGGCAATCGATTCGAGCGATGCCTGCAGCGTCACCAGAGCGTTGACGTAATTCTGATTCGGCGGCAGGATGAACTTGTCCGTACTCCCGGGTGGGACCACGGTCTGTACCGGCTGAAACGCCGACGCCACTTCCGGGTCGTCGACCGCCGTGTTATTGGATGCCAGCGCGAACAATTCGAGCAGCGGCGACTGGTTGCCGGAAATCTGGGTCAACTTCTGTGAAGCGTCCGACAGGCTGGCATAGCGGACCACCGAGGCCGACTTGATATAGGTCCGCCAGCGCTGGATGAAGTCGGCGTTGTAGCGGGCGCGCAGATCCTGTTCGAGCTTGGCGCGATCGATGTTGGCGGAGGCCTGGTCGCCGAGCACCCACTGCTCGCCGCTGAAGTAACGGTCGGCGTGCTGGATGGCATCTTTCATGAACGCCCAGCCGCCCTTGGAAAAGGCGCCGGGCACTTCGTAAGTCTCCAGCACGGTTTGGGCTGAGCCGGGGAACTGGCGATTGAAGTTGATGGGCGGGTTGTTCCTGCCGGCTTCGGAGAGCATGAAAGCGTAGACGCGCTCGGTGCCGGCGAACTGGCTCAAGTAGTGGCGCGCTTTTTCGATGGTGGCAGCGTCGTTGGCTTCCGAGTACGGATTCTCATCCTTGAGCACGCCGGCGTAGAAATCGAATTGTTTCTCGGCGAGCTGCTGGCGCTCCGGATCTACGGTGCGGCCGTTGGCCCACCACTTCATCAGAACCGGGGTAAGAAACTGGCTGATGCTGTGCTCGTGGTGGGAGGTGGTGATCAGATAGGCCTTCAGCGCATCGTAGGTGGGGCTGTACTCCGGTCCGGGAGTGAGGGGCAGGCCGCTCAGCCCTTGCAGAATGCTGTTCTGCGTTTGCGCGAACAGCAACTGGCGGAAGCGGTCGAAATAAATGCGCCGCGCGTCGGGATAGAGATCGTCGCCGACATAAAGGCCCATGCGGTAAGACCAGGGAGCGCCCTCATTGCGGTATTGGATCAGCGTCTCGAGCGACTGGCGGAGCGCCTCCAGCTTGCGGAGGCTCTCGACCGGGGCGAGATTGGCGCCGGCCGCTTGGGCCGCAGCGCTGCCCTGCGCGGCGGTGCGCACGCGCGTTTCCAGGCCGCGATTATTGAAAAACGAGACCGTAAAAAAGATGGAGAGCAGCAGGCAGAGCGCGGCAGCCGCAATGAACAGCACGCGTCGCGCGACGCTGGTCCTGGTGCTGGCGCCGCTGGCGGCCATGGCGGACCGGTCGGAGAGCAGAACGTCGGTGAACCAGTGGCTGAGGAAGAGCCACTGCGGCACCTTGCGTGTGGCGCCCACCCGCGGAGGCGCCGCCTGGGCGGCTTGAGCCTGCGGGCCCGCCTTAAAAATGCCAGTGGCACCGGCGACCGAACCGTAAGCGGCCTGTTGCTGCGGCGCCGCCGCAGCCACCGGAGCGGCTTCGTTGATGACGATCGGCCGCACGCCGGTGAAGTAGAATCCGCGCAGAATCGGCCCCACGCTCAACTGGCTGGGCCGGCACAGATCCACCAGGAACTGCACCACGGCGGGACGAATCTTGCGGAACTCGCGGGGAAACTCGTAGGTGGCGGGCAATTTGGTGGCGTCGGTCTCGCGCGCCAGGAATTCCGGCCGGGCGTCCGCCAGCGAGCGGAACAGCCGCTCGAACGTGCCGGTCAGGCGCGCGGTTTCCTCTTCGGCGTAGACGCCCTCGCTGCGGCCGGTGAGGAGGGGGAGCGTCGCGCCGAGCACCTGGGTGGCCTCTTCGTTGCTCAGGTTGCGCACATACTCGGTGAAGAACGGCAGCCGGTCCATCTTGGTGAACAGCGCGTAGACCGGGAGGTTGATGCCGAAGGCCTGGGAAATCTCGCCCAGGCGGGCCCGCAGGATACGCGCCGCATTGACGACGGCTTCCTGCGCGCCGGGGCGGGTGAAGGTTTCGCTGTCTAAGCACACCACCGCTGCGCGCGGCGCCTGCCCGCCTTTGCCGACCACCGAGGAGCGCGGCTGCAATCTGCGAACGAAACGGCTCCACTGGTTTGAATCCGCCAACAGCGTGCCGCCCGCCTCGGCGAAGATGCTGCGGCGCGAGAACCACAGGTTGGCGGTCCGCGTCGGCACGATATCGGAATTCTGATAGACCTGGCCGGCCAGCAGCTCCGGGTCGAAACCGGAGTGAACCATGATGCTGGTCTTGGTGCTGCCGGGCTGGCCCATCAGAAGGTAAACCGGCAGGTTGGCGATCTTGGCGCCCTGTTCGAGCTTGGCGGCGGAGAGCTTGGCCTCGGCGGCGTGAACCAGCACTGAAATCTCATCGCCGCCGGGCGCCGTGGGTTCTTCCGACTGAGCGGCGGCGGCCCGGGCTTTCTTCTTCTTGACGAAGAAAAGAATGACCAGGACGATGAGGGCCACCAGCGCCACCGCGAGCAAGATGTAGAGAGTGGTCACGTAGATCTCCTATTGTTGCGTGGGAGCGGCGATGGCCTGAACGTCGGACACTCCCGAGCTGAGGGTGACCTTGTAGGCGCCGAACAACAGCACCATCAATATGGCACATGCCAGGGCCAGGAAGCCCAGCTTCCGCACCAGCGGGTCCGCGCGCCGGGCCACGCTTTCCTGGGGCAGCATCCAGCCTGGCGAAAGCGGCCCGAACTGGCCGCGGACGCGGCGGATCTTCTCCGCAGTGAGACTCATCACCTGCGCCAGCTCTCCGCGATTGCCGGCGCTATAGCGCCCGCCGAAACCGAGGAGCAGGCAAAGATAGTGGACCTCGAGCACATCCGCGAGATCCGCGGAATCGTTTCGACCGAGGAGCTGTTGCAAATGCTGAAAGAAGACCTCGCCGGCGATGTGAGTGCCGAACAATTCCTCCTGCAGCGGCTTGCGGAGCCAGTCGGTGAAAACGGGGTTCTGCGAATTGAGGACGGATTCATCCAGGAAGGCGACGGTGGCGAAGGTGGCCAGCTTGACGTCTTCGGAGGGGTAACCGGCGGCCAGCGCCTGGCTGGCGGCGGTCTTGAGCGCTTCGCGGGTGTGATGCCGGAAAGACTGCGCATCGGTGACGCCCTGGCGATTCGAGCGCAACCGTTCGATGGCGGTGAAGACCTCCTGGAAAATGAGCGGCAGGTTTTCGGGCCTGCGGACACTGACGGAAGGGCTCATAATTAGCTCTCCAGCACGACTAAGATCTCAATTTCGGGATTGGGGAACTCGCCGGGAACATATACGCCCACCTTGTGCGTCAGGTTGACGTGATTCCAGCACGGGCCGCCCTTGTTCAGACCGAAGTATTGCATTTCCACCCGGGCGGAAACGGCCGCCGGCGGCACGGGCAGATGAGTCAGCGTCAATCCGGGGAGGGCGCGTTTCACCAGCTCGCGCACAAAGGCCGGGCTGCAGACCTTGATGAGGGGCGGCGCTTTGGCCATCAATTCGGCGTCGCCCATGGCGGCGCGTATGGCAAGCAGCCACCGCGAACGGCCCAGGCAGCGCTGGTCAGTGACGTCGCCTTCGTAGTAGTAATCCTCGACGCGCCGCAGCGGAATCGAAACGCAGTTGGTGGGAACGATGATTTCCAGGTGGGCGCGAATGTGGCGGTCGAGCGCTTCGAAGCAAACGCTCAGATTGTCGTGGTCGTAGAGCGGCAGGTCGCGGGGGTGTGAATCGAGAGCGAAGGTGCAGAGGGCGCCGGCGAGGCGCGACATCTCAGCGAACAACTCTTCGGGATGGCCGCGCTTGGCAATGAACTGGTGGCGCAGCGGCGTGAGGGCGGAATTCACCGCATGCATCAGCCAGAAGCTGGCGATCTGGCGCGTGGAGTACTCCGCGATCCCGCCGGAGGTGTTGCGCGCGCCGCGGCTGATGGTGGCGCTCTTGTCGTCCAGGATTTCGATGAGGCGCTGCAGCAGCAGCATGAGCCGGGTGGAGGCGGAAATGCGCAGCACCGGGGGGACGAAATTGGCGTCGTAGGCGAAGTGGCCGGCGCCGTCCCGAACCACGCGCGCGACGGGCATGGTGAGCAGGTCGCTTGCCGGCTCGGTATCGAGCAGCAGACGCAGGTTCTTGCGGCCCAGTTGCACGGTGCGCTCGTCGGCGCCGGTATTCTCATCGTGCAGGACGCGCGGCTCGGCAGTGTAGCGGGCCTCGGCAGCCTCGCCTTCCGACAGCGAGCAGTTGAAGCCATTGGGCTTGCGCGGCGGAATGGCGAGCATGACGACGATGCCGTCGCGGGTGGGCGGAAACAGGTCGGCGACGGCGCGCGGTTCGGGCAGCGCATCGCTTTCCGGCATGTTAAAGGGCAGGCCGTCGCGGAAAATTCCCCGCGCGTGAAGCAAGGCGACGGTGCCGTTATGCAGCGCTTCGGCATCGAGCTCCACGCCTGCCAGGCCGTAGGACGCGAACCACAGGGACGAGGTGGCGAACTGGATGGAGTCTTCGAAATAGCGGCTTTGTACCTGGAAATGGTGCGGGCCCAGGTACATACCTTCCGACCAGACCACCCTCGATAACAAGTTCATAAAGCCGTTGCGGATTAGAGTACCATAAGCGGCCGGGGATGGCGCTGAATTTGCGCCGGGCGCGGTACGATGTCAGATGGAAGGGGAGCGGGCCAATGGAATTCCACCAAAAGTACGAGCTGATCGAGCCGCTGCCTGGGGAAGGTCCCAAAAGCTTTCGGGCCCGGCAGAGCGCGCTCGGGCGCGATGTGACCGTGCACTTTCTGGTGGGCGGACAAACTCAGGAGAACCAGTGGCTTCTGGCCCGGCTGCGCGCCCTTCCGCCGAATTCGCTGGCGCGGATGATCGAAGTGGGGATCAACAGCGAAGGTACGCAGTATGTGGTCACCGTCGCTCCGCCCTTCCAGCACTTAACGGAGTGGCTCCAAGAGCAGGAGAATGCCCCGGCCATAGAGGCTCAGAGTCTGACTCGCGCGGGCATGTGGAAGGTTCCGGCGATGACGCCGCCAACTCCGGCGCCGCCAGTCCAGCCCGCACCGGCCGCCGAGCAGCCGCCTGCCCCTTTGCCGGCGGCTTCCGAGCCTGGCGAGTTTACGCGATTGTTTCAGACACCGTCTGCTCCTGCGGCTGCGCCAGCTCCGGCAGCGCCTCCCGCGAACCAGGAGATCACGCAGCCAATGCTCTCGCCGGTGCCACCGGCGCCGCAGCCGCCGGTAGCACCGCCCACTCCGCCGCCGGTTGTCGCCGCGCCCGCTCCGCCGCCGGTTGCAGCGCAGCCACCGCGACCGGAGCCTGGGGAGTTCACGCGACTGTTTCAGGCTTCGGCGCCTCCAGCGGCTGCGCCCGCGCCTCCCGCGAACCAGGAGATCACGCAGCCAATGCGCTCGCCGGTGCCGCCGGCGCCGCAGCCGCCGGTAGCAACGCCGCCTTCTGCGCCCGCTCAGCCGCCGATTGCAGCGCAGCCACCGCGACCGGAGCCTGGCGAGTTCACGCGACTGTTTCAGGCTTCGGCGCCTCCTGCGGCTGCGCCCGCGCCTCTCGCGACCGAGGAGATCACGCAGCCAATGCTCTCGCCGGTGCAACCCGCACCACAGCCGCCGGTAGCACCGCCGCCGCTGGTAGCACCGCCGCCCTCTGCGCCCACTCCGCCACCAGTTGCCGCGGCGCCCGCTCCGCCACCGGTTGCAGCGCCGCCACCGCGACCGGAGCCTGGCGAGTTCACGCGGCTGTTTCAGGCTTCGGCGCCTCCAGCGGCTGCGCCCGCGCCTCCCGCGAACCAGGAGATCACGCAGCCAATGCTTTCGCCGGTGCCGCAGCGGCCCATTGCGCCGCCGCCTTCCGCGCCCGCTCTGCCGCCGGTTGCCGCGGCGCCCGCTCCGCCGCCAGCGACACCGCAGCGGCCGGCCGCATCGCCAGCACCTGCGCCAGCGGCATCGCAGCCTGGGGAGTTCACGCGACTGTTTCAGGCGCCGCCTCCCGCTGCGCCGGTATCGCCAGCGCCTCTTGCGACTGCCGAGATCAGGCAGCCAGCCCCATCGCCGGTGCCGCCCGTGCCGCAGCGTCCCATTGCACCTTCGCCTTCTGCGCCTGCTCCGCCACCGGTTGCCGCGAAGCCCGCTCCACCGGTTGCCGCAGTGCCAGCACCTCCGCCGGCGGTATCGCAGCGGCCCGCAGTGCCGGCACCCCCGCCAGCGGCATCGGAGCCTGGGGAGTTCACGCGACTGTTTCAGGCTCCGGCGCCTCGCGTTGCGCCGGTACCACCCGCGCCTCTTGCGACTGCCGAGATCACGCAGCCAATGCGCTCGCCGGCACCCGCGTCGCAGCGTCCCATTGCACCGCCTTCTGCGCCCGCGCCGCCGCCGGTTGCCGCAAAACCAGCGCCGCCGCCAGTTGCCGCAAGGCCAGCGCCGCCAGCACCTCCGCCAGCCCAATCGGAGCCTGGAGAATTCACCCGATTGTTTCAGGCTCCGGGCGGCCCAATGGCCGAGCCAGTAACACCTCCAGCGCCCGCGGCCGCTTCCAGTTCCCCTGGAGACTTCACGCGGATGTTTCAATCTGCCATGCCATCGTCGCCGGCGCCAGGGGACTGGCCAGCTCCGCCGCCGGCTCCGGCGCAGCCCGGCGAGTTTACGCAGATGTTTCAATCACCGTCGGCGTCGCCCGCTCCGGCGCCGGAGAGCCGCCCGCAAGGAGGCGAATTCACCCGGTTCTTCCAGGCTCCGGCCCCTGGAATCCGGGAACCGGTGTTGCCGGAGGCGTCCGGATTCCCGTCCGCAGCGGGAGCGCCGGTGGCTCCGCCGCCCCCGCCACAGTATGCCGCGCCGGCGGGCGCGACCCAGGCGTTCGCGATCCCCTCCATGCCGCAGATGGAGGCGCCCGGTGCGCAGCAAGGACCGAGCGAGTACACCCGCATGATGGCGGCGGCATCGATCCCCAGCGCCAGCGATCCCGCCGCACCGGCGGCGCCCGGGTATCCGCACATGCCCCACATGCCGCAAGCAAACATGCCCGGCATGCCGCAAGCCAACATGTCCGGAATGCCGCATGCGAACATGCCTGCGATGCCACATGCGTATCCGCCGCAGATGCCCGGCATGGCGCAGCCCGCGATGCCGAGGCCGCCGGCTCCACAGTTCCCCATGCCGGCGGCGCAGGTGCCGCTCAAAGCGCCCTCTCAAAACCTCTTGCTGTACGCAATTCTGGCGCTGCTGATGTTTCTGGTGGGCGGATTCATCGTGTACCTGCTGATGCGGCATTAGCGCCGCGGAACAAACGGGCCGGCGAAATTCGAGCCTTTGCAGCCCAATGCGGCACTAGCCCTTCGCGGCTTGCGGCAGCAGAATAATCAGCTCCAGTTGCGGATTGGGCAGGTCGGCGGGGACATAGGCGGCAAGGTTGCGGGCGCGCTGCACGGCTTCCCAGGCGGGGCCGGACTGGCTGAGGCTGAAATACTGGTGGTTCAGCTTGACTGGAATGGCGCTGGGCGGCGCCGCCACATAGGTCAGCGCCACGCCGGGCAACGCCTGCCGCACCAGGTGCTCGATGTGGCTGGCCGAGCAGACTTTGACCAGTTGCGGCGTCTTGCCCACGACCTCGGCCTGGCTGGTTTCAGCGCTAACCGCCAGATACATTCGGGTATTCACCAGGTACTTCTCGTTGTCGAGCGAGGTGGCGTAGATGGCCGGCTGGACCAGCTTTAGCGGCAGCGACACCACGTTGCTGGGCACCACGGTTTCCAGCAAAGTACGCAGCTTCTCATCCAAGTCGGTGAAGCAGACGCCCAGGTTGTCGTGATCGTAGGTTGGCAGGTCGCGCGGGTGGATGGCGGTGGAAAACGTCGACAGGGCTCCGGCCAGCGAGAGCATCGCGTTGTAGAGCGTTTCGGGATGCCCGTGGCGGGTCTCGAACAAGTGGCGGAAGACCGGGAAGGCCGTGTTGACCGTGTAGAGCAGCCAGAAATTGGCGATATCGGCGGCGGTGAAATCCGCAAGGCTTTGATTCTTCTGGCGGCGCATGCCGGAGATGGCGCTGGAGCGCGCGGTCAGGATTTCCACCAGGCGGCGAGCGATCGAAACCAGGTGGTCGTTGGCGGCAAAATCCACCAGGGGCGGGACAAAGCTCGGATCCAGTTGGAAGGTGCCGGTTTCGGCGCGCTGGACGCGGGCCACGCGCAGTGCCGAGTAGCCGTCGCGATTCTCGCCTTCCGCCAGCAGGCGCAAATTCTTGCGCGCCACCTGGACCGGCTTTTCGGTAAGGCCGGTGTTTTCGTCGCGGAATACTTCAATTTCCGCGCGATACCTGGCGCCGCTATCGCGCGTGGAAGAGGCTACGTTCAGACCCCGCTCGCGGTATTGCGGCACGGCCAGGTAGAGGTCGAGCGCGGTTTGATCCGGGTCGAAGCATTCGGCCAACGCCTTGGGGGGCGGGGCACTGTCGGACCCGGGTATATCGAAGATCAGTCCGTCCGGCAGCAGCCCGGACGCGCTGGCGATGCCGAACACGCCGCCGGTGAGGGCTTCGCGGCTGATTTGCAGCGCGGCGAAGCCCCAGGGACGAAACGAGAGGCTTTCCAGGTGGAACTCGAGCAGGTTCTCGAGAAAGCGATCCTGAAGTTGCAGGTGCTGGGGGGTCAGAAACGTGCCCTTCGTCCAGATCACCGGTTGCAATCGCCGCATTCGCATTCACAGTACCAGAACTTGCCGGTGATGCCAACTAGTTTGCGATAGAGGATTGGGACCGGGCAGCGGGCCGGGCATGCCCGGCCCCTACAAATGTCTCTGCCGCGCATTCTGCGGTACAGTGTCGTGAGGACGCACGATGCTCACTCCCCTCAGCGCGGATCCAAAGCAGCTTCTCGAGTTTTTCCAGGAGGCCGGCTTCACTCACGAGCAGTTCAAGCAGAACCCGACGCTGCGCGACCTGCCTTCGCGCCGCCTCGGCAACCTGCCGGAGCTGCTGGAGCGCACTTCCGAGCCCACCGCCCAGCACATCCTGTTGCGCTGGTTCTTCCTGGGCGTGCCGCTGGAAGAACAGTCCGTCGCCGGGCTGGTTCCGGCACCGGTGGTTGGGTTGCTGCTGGAGACGGGAATGCTGGCTCGCGAGGGCGGCCGGTACATTCCCAAGGTGATGCTGACGCCGTGCGAAGACTTCTTGTTCACGGCCGATCCAGCCGGCACGTTGGAATCGCCGGAATCCTCGGGGATGGTCCTGTGGCCCAATCCGTCAACGCGCCTGCTGCAGATGTTCACCATCCGACGGCCTTCGGGGACAACTCTGGACCTGGGCGCCGGCTGCGGGATCCTGGCGGTATTGGCCGCCGCTCACAGCCGCCAGGTGGTGGCGACGGACCTGAACCCGCGCGCCACCGAGTTTGCACGCTTCAACGTCTGGCTCAACGGCGTAACCAACGTCGATTGCCTCACCGGCGACACCTTTGAACCCGTCCAGGGGCGAACGTTCGACCTCATCATGAGCAACCCGCCGTTCTTCGTAACCCCTTCCGCGGAACAGATTTATTGCGAAAACAGCATGGAATTAGACGGTTACTGCCGGGAACTCATCCGGGCGGCACCGCGCTATCTCAACCAAGGCGGATTCCTGCAGATCACCTTGGAGTGGGTGCAGGTAAAGGGGCAGTCCTGGCGGGACCGCCTGGCGGAGTGGCTGGAAGGTACCGGCTGCGATGCCTGGGTGCTCCGCAGTTATGCCCGTTCGGCCGCCGCTTACGCTTCGGAACGTATTGGCAGGATGATGCCGTATTCTCCGCTGACGGCCAACCAGAGGTTCGACGCCTGGATGACCTATTACCGCGACCGGGGCGTCGAAGAGGTCCAGGGCGGGATTCTGGCCCTGCGGCGGAGGTCCGGCAAGAACTGGATCCGCATCGAGGAGGTGCTGAAGCTGGACTTTACGGAACCGTTTGGCGAGTCCGTTATGGAGTTATTTGCCAACCAGGACAGGCTGGAAACGGATCGTTCGATGGACCAAATGATGGCCTGGAAGCCGCGACTGCCATCCGATACGCATATCGACCAGCAGTTGCATCTGGAGGCCGGGGAGTGGAAGCCTTCCTCGATGCAACTCAGGCGGCCCGGCGGCCTTCCCAGTTCGCTTGCGCTTGATCCGCTGGTGGCCGATTTCCTGCGTAAATGTGATGGGAGCCGGACTCTGAACGACCTGGGGCGGGACCTGGCAGCGGCGGTCAGGGTCGACCCGGAACAGGTGCGCCAGCAGTGTTGCGCCGTGATGCGGAAGTTGGTAGAACGCCGCCTGGTACTGGTGTGAGTTTTCGTACAGGACCATCTCGACGCGATAGGCCTGGTACCGGGATCGCCCAAAAAACTTGACGTTCGGTCCTGCGTCGCATATAGTGTGTCTCACCGGAGGTTCCATGGCTAGAGAAAGTACGCAGCATAAGTTAGATCGGGTGCGCTCCCCACGCGTCCAGATCACGTATGACGTCGAAGTGGGCGGAGCGATTGAATTGAAGGAGCTTCCTTTCGTGGTCGGAGTCCTGGGGGACTTCACCGGCCAACCCGAGCAACCGCTGCCCAGACTAAAGGACCGCAAGTTCGTGGAGGTGAATCCGGACAACTTTGACACTGTCCTGGAGGGAATGAAACCGCACCTCAACTTTTCGGTGGAAAACAAGCTGAGTGAAGAACCTGAGGCAGCTAACCTCAAGGTCGACTTGAAGTTCGCCAAATTGGAGGACTTCGAACCACAGAACGTGGCGCGCCAGGTCAAGCCCCTCAAGGAACTGCTCGACTTGCGGACGCGGCTTTCCGATCTGCGTGGCAGCTTGCAGGGCAACGACAAGCTGGAGGAATTGCTGCTGGAGAGTGTCGGCAACACCGAGAAGCTGGACAAGCTGAAGGATGAAATTGGAAAGGGAAAGGGAGGCGGTTCCAATGGCTGAGAAAAAGGGGGCGCAGGCAGCGGTGGCTGCCAGCGAACAGGTTGAGGAGAAAAGCCTGCTCGATCAAATCGTGGAAGAAGGCCGCTTCGGTACGGAGCCGGCTTCACGCGAGCGTGGCAAGAACCTGGTGAAAGAGTTTGTGGCGCAGGTCCTGGAAGGCTCCATGACCATTGCGCGCGATGCGGAGATGATGATTAACGCCCGCATTGCACAGATCGACCACCTGGTGTCCATCCAACTGAACGAGATTATGCATCACCCCTCGTACCAGCGGCTGGAGGCCACTTGGCGCGGGGTCAAGTACCTGATGGATCAGAGCGAAACGGGCACCATGCTCAAGATCCGGGTCCTCAACTGCAGCAAGAAGGAATTGCTGAAGGATCTGCAACGCGCGCCGGAATTCGACCAAAGCGCCCTGTTCAAGAAGGTCTACGAGGAAGAGTACGGCGTTTTTGGTGGCGCTCCTTTCGGTGCCCTGGTGGGGGATTACGAATTCGGCAGGCACCCCGAGGACATCGAATTATTGGACCAGGTTTCCCATGTGGCGGCGGCCGCTCATGCGCCGTTCTGCACCGCGGCCAATTCCGACATGCTCAACATGCCGTCCTGGACCAGCCTGGACGCTCCTCGCGACCTGGCGAAGATCATGGACACCACCGAGTACGCCAAGTGGAAGGGCTTCCGCCAGTCGGAAGATTCCCGCTATGTGGCGCTCGCCCTGCCGCGCGTTCTCGGCCGGTTGCCTTACGGCAAAGATACCAAGCCGGTAGAGGACTTCAACTACGAAGAGCACGTGGACGGAAGCGATCATGCGAAGTACCTCTGGATGAATGCGGCTTTCGCTCTCGCCTCGCGGATGACCAACTCGTTCTCGCAGTACGGCATGTGCGTTGCCATGCGGGGAGTGGAGGGCGGCGGCCTGGTGACCGGCCTGCCTGTCCACAACTTCTACACCGATGAGGGCGACCTGGCGATGAAGTGCCCCACCGAGATGACGATTACCGACCGGCGCGAAAAGGAGCTGGCGGACCTCGGCTTCGTGCCGCTGGTGCACTGCAAGGACACGGACTACGCCGCGTTCTTCAGCGTGCAGTCCTGCCAGAAGCCGAAGCTGTACGACACCGACTCCGCTAACGCCAATGCCCGCCTGTCCACGCAAATTCCCTATATCATGGCCGTCTCGCGCTTCGCGCATTACCTCAAGGCCATGATGCGCGACAAGATCGGCAGCTTCATGTCGCGCACCGACGCCGAGATTTTCCTCAATCGCTGGATTACCCGGTATGTCGTTCCCGATGACACTGCATCGCCCCAGATGAAGGCAAGGTGTCCGTTGCGGGAAGCTCGCGTGGATGTGACGGAAATTCCCGGCAAGCCTGGTTGCTACCGGGCTGTCGCTTTCCTGCGGCCGCACTTCCAGCTTGAAGAGTTGACGGTTTCGCTGCGCCTTGTGGCGGATCTGCCGGCGCCGGCCAAGTAGGTTGGGCTGCTGCAGTTTTGTACATGAAGAGTTCACTTTGAAGACGGAGGAAAGGAGAAATCTGTGGCTGTAAACGCATACTTGTATATTGACGGTGTTACGGGGCCCAGCACTAGCAAGACGGGATACATCGACATCCTGTCGTTCAGTTGGGGTGTGAGCCAGACGTCCGTTTATGGCGCTGGAGCATCTGGCAAGGAAGCCAAAGCCGGCAGAGCCGACTTCACAAACCTGACCATCATGAAGGTTCTGGATAAAACTTCTCCGCTACTGTGCGATCACTGCGCCAGCGGCGACATCCTAAAGGACGTTTACCTCCTGTACGACAAGCCGGTCGGCGACAAGCAGGATGACTATTTCCGCATTTACCTGAAGGATGTACTGGTCACTTCGGTGCAGTTGTCGGGCAGCAACGAGAACCCCACCGAATCGGTCAGTTTCGCTTTCCAGGCTGTAGAAGTCGCCTACAAGCCGGAGAAAGACGACGGGTCGCTCGACGCGGCCGTCAGCAAAGGCTACGATCTAGCGTCATTGAAGGCGGATTACGCGGCGCCCAAGGCCATCGGATCCTAGGCCCCGACATGAGAGCCAAGGAACTTCTCGATGCCGGGAAGGTCCGGGAAGCGGAGAAAGCCCTCAGCGCCTTTCTCCGCGACAATCCTGCGGATACCGCGCTGCGGACATTTCTTTTCGAGCTCCTCTGCTTCTCCGGGCAGTACAACCGCGCGGAGAAGCAGTTGGGCATTTTGGCCAAGGGCAGCCCCGAAGCCGAAATCGGCGCGGTGCTGTACTATTCGGCTCTGCACGGCGAAAAGACCCGCAATTCGATGTTTCAGAAGCAGGAGTTTCCCCAGGCACCGGCGCCAAAGTCTCCGCCAGGAACGCTGAATGGGAAGCCGTTCCAATCCATCAGCGACGCGGACCCGGCAATCGGTTCGCGCCTGGAATTGTATGCAGCCGGAGCCTATCTGTGGATCCCGTTTGAGCACATCGCCTCCGTTCAAATCGCCCCTCCCCGTGTCCTGCGCGACACCCTGTGGACTCCCGCTTTTGTCCTTACCGGCCCGAGTTTCAAAGGCACCGACATCGGGCAGGTGCTGATTCCCGCAATCTATCCGTTCTCGTGGAAGTCCGACGACGAGTCGGTTTGGCTGGGTCGCACTACCGAGTGGGTTGCCGACGATGAGGGCCACGAGTTTCCCGTAGGGCAAAAGATGTTGGTCGTGGATGGCGAGGAAGTTCCGCTGCTGGAGGTCCGGTCGCTGGAGTTCACTTCCGATGCCACTGCGTGAAGACATTCTCAATCCCATTGCGGGTGACAACCCCGCCGGTCAGAGCCTCCGTTACGCTCCCGTCTACGACAAGATCAAGGAAGCCCGTCGCGAAGACGACGAGCTGAACCAGGGCGCCTGGCAAATGGAGCGCAAGGTTGCCGACTGGGTCCAGGTCTCGAAGCTTTGCCAGGACGCCATCGCCACCCAGAGCAAGGACCTGCAACTGGCCGTTTGGCTCGCCGAAGCTCTGCTCAAGCGGGAGGGCATTCGCGGTTTTCGCGAAGGGCTGAGATTGTGCCATGACCTGCTGGAAAAGTTTTGGGACACTCTCTATCCCGAGGTAGAGGAGGGCGACCTCGAGCAACGTGCGGCTCCGTTGGACTGGCTTGGCTCCACTGGCGGCGCGATATCGTCCATCCAACTGCCGATCATGGCCGTCAAGAGCGTTCCGCTGTGCAAGGATGGCTATAGTTTCATCCAGTACAAGGAGTCGCGGGGCGTCGGTTTTGAGGATCAGGCGCAGAGCAAGGAACAGAAAGCCGCCCGCGAGAAGGCCCTGAAAGAAGGCAAGCTCGCGCCAGAGATTTTCGACAAATCCTTCGTCGAAACACCCAAGGCCTTTTACGTCGACCAGGAAAAGCAATTCGATGCCGCCGCCAAGACGGTCGCTGAGCTCGAAGAAATCTGCAAACAGAAATTCGGCGATGCGGCGCCGGGGCTCGGCAGACTCAGCGAAGGTTTGACGGAAGTCCGCCAGTTGGTCCACAGCCTGCTGCAAAAGAAGCGGGAAACCGAACCGGACCCGGTGGAAGAAGTCCCCGCGGAATCCGCCGAAGGGGCGGAGGGCACTGAGGGAGCCGCAACAGGCGAGGGTGGCGCGTCCATTGGCCTTGGCTCTCATGTTTCCGCCGAGCCCGCCGAACGCCGTGAAGCCATCGCCGCGGTGGTGGCGGCCGCCGGGGTGCTTCGCAAGCGCGATCCTTTCGGCCCCGCCGCTTACTTGATGCTGCGAGGGCTCCGCTGGGGCGAGTTGCGCGGCTCCTCCGACCCCGTGGTGCTGGAAGCCCCGCCCAGCGAACTCCGCCAGCAGGTGAAGGCGCTGGCGACGCGCAACCGCTGGGCCGATCTGCTGAACCTGGCTGAAGAGATCATGGCCCTTCCGTGCAGCCGAGCCTGGCTCGACCTGCAACGCTTCGTGGTGGAGGCCTGCACGGCGCTGGGCGACAATTACAACGCGATCGCCGTCGCCATCCGGTCGGAACTGCGCACCCTGCTGCGCGATCTCCCGCACTTGCTCGACGCGGCGCTTACCGACGACACGCCGGCTGCCAATTCCGAAACGCAGAAATGGCTGCGCGAACTTCTCGCCGAACCTTCCGACGCGCCTCCGCTTCCCGGCGCGCCACACGGCCCCGCCACCGAGGATTCGCGCGCGCCCGGCTGGCAGAAGCGGTTTGTCGATCCGCAGGCGCTGGCCCAGGAGGCAATGCGGGCGGGCCAGCAGCAGAAAGCCGTCGAGATCCTGCAACGCGAAGTGGAGCACGCCCCCAACGGCCGCGCCCGCTTTCTGCGCAAACTGCAACTGGCACAAATCTGTATCGCGGCCGGCAAGGACCCAATCGCCCAGCTCCTGCTGGACGATGTCGCGGCCGCCGTCGATACGCATAAGCTGGACGATTGGGAGGATCGCGAGACGATTGCGCATGCCCTGGTTTTCCTGCTGCAGAACAGCAAGAAGATCCAGGGGGACGCAAAAGCCAAGCAGGCGTTGTTCGAGCGCGTCTGCCGGCTGGATCCCGTTCAAGCGCTCTCCGTATAAGCCATGCCCCGACCCGGTGCCGATGCGGCAGTCACTTTGTCGGTGTTCGATCGGCTGATTGACGCCGACCCACGAAGCTCGAGCGAAGTGCCCCTCACGCGCGCGCAGTCCGTCCGGACGCTTCGCGACGCCGTGCGCCGCGACCTCGAATGGCTGCTCAATAGCCGGCAAGTGGCCTTTCCGCCGTCTGAAGGCCTGCGCGAACTCAACCGCTCGGTATATGTCTATGGCCTGCCGGACTTCACCGGGTACAACCTGGGATCCGTCGCCGCCGAGGCCAAGCTGACGAAACAGTTGCAGTCGGCCTTGAAATTCTTCGAGCCCCGGCTGGCCCGGGTGCGCGTGGTGCCGATTGAGCCCCTGGTCGCCAAGACCCGCACCTTCCGCTTTCGCATCGAAGCCCTGCTGATGATGGATCCCGCGCCGGAACATATCTCCTTCGACACCGTGCTGCAATTGACCACCAACCAGTACGAGGTTCAGAATGCGGGATGACCTCCTGCTGTATTACGAACGCGAACTGACTTACCTGCGCGAGGTGGGAGCGCAGTTCGCGGAGAAGTACCCGAAAATCGCGGCGCGGCTGATGCTCGAGGAGTCCAAGGAATCCGAGGACCCGCACGTGGAGCGTCTGCTCGAGGCCTTCGCCTTTCTGGCTGCACGCGTGCATTTGAAGCTGGACGACGATTTCCCCGAGATCACCGAAGCCTTTCTGGGAATCGTCTACCCGCATTTCATCCGGCCCATTCCGTCGATGTCGATCGTGGAGCTTCACCTGGACCCGGAACGCGGCAAGCTGACCACCGGGCTGAAAATCGATGGCGGCACGGTGCTCTATTCCCGCCCCGTCGGCGGCGTCCCCTGCAAGTTCCGCACCTGCTACGACTCCACCGTGTGGCCAGTGAGCGTGGCCGCAGCCCAATGGACAAGCCCCAGCCAGTTGCGTCCCCCCCTGCGCGCACCCGACGCGGCCTACGCGCTTCGGCTGGTGGTGAATTCCCCGGCCGATGCCCCTTTGCCCAAGCTGGAGCTCGATCATCTCCGCTTTCACCTCACGGGCGAAAACAACCTGGTGCACGCGCTGTATGAGCTGCTTTGCTCCAAGCTCACCCGCATTGTGGTGCGCAACCCGGCCAATCTTAAAATCCCGGCCGTGACGCTGCCGGCCTCCTCGCTGCGCCCGGTCGGATTCGCCGAAGACGAAGGCATGGCGCCCTACCCGCTGCGGTCGCACATCGGTTATCGAATCCTGCAGGAGTTCTTCGCCTTCCCCAGCAAGTTCCTTTTCGTGGACGTAACGGGGCTCGACGCGGTGTGGGGTGAGGGTTTCCAGAGCAGCGCCGAACTCATCTTCCTGTTTTCCAATGCCGGCGACGAGGAGAACGTGCAGCGCCTGGAGATCGGAGTTTCGCCTAAAACATTTCGTCTCGGCTGCGTGCCGATCGTCAATCTGTTTCCGCAGACCGCCGAGCCCATCCTGCTCGATCAACGCAAATACGAATACCAGATCAAACCCGATATCCGGCGCCCTGCCGCCACCGAGGTCTTCTCCGTCGACGAGGTCAGTTCCATCGATTCCGAAACCCGCGAGGTGGTTACCTACCGCCCGTTTTACTCCTACCGCCAGGAAACCGCCGGCACCAGGAACGAGTGCTACTGGATCGCCAACCGCCGCGCTTCCAACCGCCTGAACGACGACGCGTCGGACATGTACATCTCGCTGGTGGACCGATCCGGGCGAACGGCTTTCCCCGACGTCGACACGCTGACGGTGCGCACCACGTGCACCAACCGGAACCTGCCCGCGCGCCTGCCATTCGGCAATGACGACGGCGATTTCGAGCTGGAAGGCAGCACGCCGATCAAGAGCATCGTGGCCCTTTCCAAACCCACTCTTCCGCTACGGCCGCCCACCTCGAAGATGGCGCTGTGGCACCTGGTCTCGCATCTCTCGCTCAATCACCTGTCGCTGGTGGAAGACGGCCGCGACGCCCTCCAACAGATCCTGCGGCTTTACGACTTCACCGATTCCCCGTTTGCCCAGAAAATGATCGAAGGAATCACCGATTTGAAAAGCAGCCCGCGCTTTGCCCCGATCGTCGCCGAAAACGGCGTGACCTTCGCGCGCGGCACCCGCGTCGAGATGGAACTCGATGAGGAACAGTTCGTGGGCAGCGGCGTCTACCTGTTTGCCAGCGTGATCGAGCACTTCCTGGCTCTCTACGCGACGCTCAACAGCTTCACCCAGCTCACCGCCAGAACCCGGCAGAGAAAGGAGGTGATCCGCGAATGGCCCCCGAGAGCGGGACAGAAAATCCTGGTCTGATGCCGCCGGCCGCCCCGCTGGCCGAAGTGCGGCGCGACATCGAGGAATATCCCGGCCGCTTCGAATTCTTCCAGGCCGTGCGCCTGTTGCTGCGGATTTTCAATCAGCGCGCGAGGCCCGGCGGTTTCGCTTCCGCTCGCGGCGAAGTGGTGCACTTCCGCGCCAACAACACGCTCGCGTTTCCGCCCAGCCAAATCGATTCCATCGACTGGGGGGGCGGTGTGCCGGCCGTGACGGTGAACTTCATGGGCCTGACCGGCCCTATGGGCGTGCTGCCGCGCGTCTATACGGAGCTGATCCTGTCGCGCGTTCGCTCTCGCGATCGCACGCTGGCCGACTTCTTCGATCTCTTCAATCACCGGATGATTTCCCTGTTCTACCACGCATGGGAAAAGTACCGCTCTTCGGTGGCTTACGAGCGCGATGGCGAAGACCGCGTCTCGAAGTACCTCATGGCGCTGATCGGTCTGGGCACCGCCGGCCTCGAGGACCGCATGGTGGTCCGCGACAATTCGCTGCTTTACTACGCCGGGCTGCTGTCGCTGCAGCCGCGTTCCGCGGTGGCGGTCCGCGGCGTGCTCCAGGATTATTTCGGCGTTCCCCTGGAGGTGGAGCAGTTCGTGGGCGCCTGGCAGCCGCTCGGGCCGGGCGATCAGTGCGATCTGGGCAGCGGCGCGACGTTAAGCTCGCAGCTCGGCGTAGGCACCGTGGTGGGCGACGAGATATGGGATCAGCAGTCGCGGATCCGCCTGAAACTGGGTCCGCTGACACAGGAACAGTACCTGGGCTTTTTGCCGGGCGGGGCCGCATACGAACCCTTGCGCGAGCTGGCGCGGTTCGTTTGCGGCGCCCATCTGGAGATCGAGGTTCAGCTCATCCTCGAGCGCGCCGTGGTGCCGCGCTGCAATTTGGGCGAAGATGGTTTGGCGGGTCCGCGATTGGGCTGGTTCACCTGGATGAAGTCCGGACCGGAATTCGATCGCGCGCCCTCGGATACGCTGCTGCTGCTGGCATAGGGGAGGATGCATGGGACTCAATCTACGATCACTCATCGCGAAACTGAACGATTCGGCGCGTCTGGCGTTGGAGGCATCCGCGGGATTCTGCCTGTCGCGGACGCACTATGACGTCGAAATCGAGCATTACTTGATGAAGCTGCTCGATTCGAGCGATGGAGACTTCGCTTTCATCCTGAAGCAATTCGGCGTCGACAAGTCGCGCCTGTCCGCGGAGTTGACGCGCAGCCTCGACAAACTCAAATCCGGCAACGCGCGCACGCCGGCACTGAGCCCGTCGCTGCTGAAGATGTTTACCGAGGCCTGGACCATCGGCTCGATCGACTTCGCGGCCCCTCGCATCCGCACCGGCTTCACCATTCTGGCGCTGGTCTCCAATGACGAGCTAGCGCGGATTGTGCGGGAGATCAGCAGGGAACTGCAGAAGGTCCCGGCCGACGCCCTCAAAAAAGACTTTCTGGCAATCGTCGGCAATTCTGTGGAGAGCGAGGAAATGGCGGCTGCGGAAGCCGCCGCTCCGGAAGGCGCGAGGCGCCCCGGAGCCGGTGGCAAGACCCCCAATCTCGATCAGTACACCGTCAACCTGACCGAGAACGCCCGCCAGGGCAAAGTGGACCCGGTGCTGGCGCGCGATTCGGAGATTCGCCAGGTGGTCGACATCCTCACGCGCCGGCGTCAGAACAACCCCATTCTGGTTGGCGAAGCCGGTGTCGGCAAAACCGCCGTGGTGGAGGGCTTCGCGATGCGCATCGCGCAAGGCGATGTGCCGCCGGTGCTGAAGAACGTCGCCGTGCGGACGCTGGATCTGGCGCTGCTGCAGGCCGGGGCCGGAGTCAAAGGCGAATTCGAAAACCGCCTCAAGGGATTGATCAACGAAGTCAAGAACTCGCCCACGCCCATCATCCTGTTCATCGACGAAGCCCACACCATGATCGGCGCGGGCGGCCAGGCCGGCCAGAACGATGCCGCCAACCTGCTGAAGCCGGCCCTGGCCCGCGGCGAATTGCGCACCATCGCCGCCACCACCTGGTCCGAGTACAAGAAGTACTTCGAAAAGGATCCCGCCCTGGCGCGCCGCTTCCAGTTGATCAAGGTCGAGGAACCGACCGAAACCCAGTGCGCTCTGATGCTGCGGGGGGTGGTTCCGACGCTCGAAAAACATCATAAGGTCCGCATCCTGGATGAAGGCCTGCTCGCCGGCGTCAAGCTGTCGCACCGCTACCTGCCGGACCGCCAGTTGCCCGATAAGGCCGTCAGCGTGCTTGATACGGCCTGCGCCCGGCTGGCGCTGGGTCAAAACTCCACGCCGCCAGCGATTGAGGATTCCATTCGCACCCTGGAAGATCTCGCGGTGCAGACCCGCATCCTGGAGAGGGAGGTCGCCGCGGGCGCGGATCACGCGGAACGGCTGGCCGGCATCGCCGAGAAAAGGGCCAAGACCGAAGCGCGCCTCAATGAGCTGACCGGCCGCTGGGAGAAGGAGCGCGACCTGGTCACCCGCATCCGGGAAATTCGCTCGCAACTGGAGACCGGTAACGCCCCCGCGCCGGCGCCTCCCGCCGAAGCCGCGCCCGCCGCCGGCGGCGACGGCGCTGCTGCGGGTGCTGCGGCTGGAGCCGCGGCTGCCGCTGTCGCCGTGGAACCCGCGCCACCCCCGCCCGATCCCGAGCAACTCCGCTCCCAGCTTGCCCAACTGAACGACGAGCTGGCTGCCCTGCAGGGCGAAACGCCGCTGTTGCGCGTCTGCGTGGATGCGCACATCATCGGCGAGGTAGTGTCTGCCTGGACGGGCATCCGCGTCGGCAAGATGCTCAAGGATGAAATCACCACCGTGCTCAAGCTGGAGCAGCACCTCGGCGCACGCGTCATCGGGCAGGACCACGCGCTCGCCATGATCAGCCAGCGGGTGCGCACCGCGCGCGCCGGCCTGGACGATCCCGGCAAACCGGTCGGCGTGTTTCTGCTGGTCGGTCCCAGCGGCGTCGGCAAAACCGAGACCGCGCTGGCGCTTTCCGACCTCCTCTTCGGCGGCGAGCGCAACATGATCGGCATCAATATGTCCGAGTTTCAGGAAGCCCACACCGTCTCCACCTTGAAGGGATCGCCTCCCGGTTATGTGGGCTATGGCGAAGGCGGCGTGCTCACTGAGGCCGTTCGCCGCCGCCCGTATTCGGTGGTGCTGCTCGATGAAGTCGAAAAGGCTCACCCCGACGTGCTGGAACTTTTCTTCCAGGTGTTCGACAAGGGAGAGATGGAGGATGGCGAAGGCCGCGAGATCGACTTCAAGAACACCATCATCATCCTGACTTCCAACGCCGGCACCGATAGCATCATGAAGCTCACTGCCGACCCGGAAACCATGCCCGAACCGCAAGGGCTGGTCAAAGCCATCAAGCCGGAACTCGACAAGATCTTCAAGCCCGCCTTCCTGGGACGCCTGGTGGTGATCCCGTACTTCCCCATTCGCGATGAGGCTTTGAAAAAGATCATCGTGCTGAAGCTCGCCAAGATCCAGCGCCGCCTCCAGGAAAGCCACCGCGTCGCGCTCACTTACGACGCCGCGCTGGTCGACGAGGTGGCCCGCCGCTGCACCGAAGTGGAAAGCGGCGCGCGAAACGTAGATAATATCCTGACCAACACGATGTTGCCCGAGATATCCACGCAAATCCTGGCGAAGATCGCCGAAGGGCTCAGGCCCGACGCCGTTCGCGTCACGGTCGGCGAAAACGGAGAGTTTGCCTATTCGTAAGCGGCATCAGGCGGCGGCCTGGACCGCCGGGCCGCATGGAGGACGATAACTTGCCCGCAACGCAAATTGAGCGTCCATTCCGTATCAAGACGACGCTGGGCGCAGACGCCCTGCTGCTGAACAGCTTCACCGGCAGCGAGCGCGTTTCCATGTTCTACCGCTTCACGCTGGAACTGCTCTCGCCGGACCCCAACGTCGACATGAAGGGCCTGCTGCGCAAGCCCGCCGTGATTTCCATCAAGCTGGACGATGAAAGCGAACGGCATATCCACGGGCTCTTCAACCGCATCGCGCTGCTGGAGTATGGCGAAGACGGCATGGCCGTCTACCAGGCCGAGCTGGTGCCCTGGCTTTGGTTCCTCACCCTCTACTCCAACTGCCGCATCTTCCAGAACAAGTCCGTGCCCGACATCGTCGAACAGGTTTTCAAAGACCGCGGCTTCACCGACTACCAGCTCAAACTCCAGGGCTCCTATCAGCCGCGGGAATACTGTGTGCAGTACCGCGAGACCGATTTCAACTTCGTCTCGCGACTGCTCGAGGACGAAGGCATTTTCTACTTCTTCCAGCAGAGTGAAGAAAAACACACGCTCGTCCTGGCCGACGATAAGTCCGCTTTCGAGAGTTGTCCCAACAAGGCGACGGCCACATATACTCCGTCCCTCGGCGGCGTGCTGGAGGAGGATACCGTCGCCAGCATCGAGGAGGAACACAAGCTCAACACCGGCATGACCTCGCTGACGGACTACGATTTCACGAAACCCAACACCAGCCTGTACTCCACGATTTCCGGGCCCAGCTTCGTCAGCATGTTCGAGAGCTACGATTATCCGGGAGACTATCAAAGCAAGGACGACGGCAGCCGCTACGCCAGGCTGCGCATGGAGGAACGGGAAGTTCATCTCTGGACCGTGCGCGGCAAAAGCAACTGCATGGGCTTCGAGTGCGGCTACAAGTTTACCTTGTCTGACCATTTCCGCGATGCGGCAAACCAGGACTATACGCTAATCGCGCTGCGTCACAAGGGACAAAACAGCAGTTACCGGTCGGGCCACACAGATCCGTTCGATTATTCCAACGAGTTCGAAGCCATTCCCAACTCGGTTCCTTTCCGCCCGCCCCGCCTGGCTCACAAACCGTTCATCCCGAGCACGCAAACCGCGTTGGTGGTGGGCAAGTCCGGCGAAGAGATCTGGACCGACGAATACGGCCGCATTAAGGTGCAGTTCTATTGGGACCGGGTAGGCACGAAAGACGACAACAGCTCCTGCTGGATCCGCGTAGCCCAGGGATGGGCCGGAAAACAATGGGGCTCCATCTACATTCCGCGCATCGGCCAGGAAGTGGTGGTGAGTTTTCTCGAGGGCGATCCCGACCGCCCGCTAGTCACCGGTTCGGTTTACAACGCCGACCAGACGGTGCCCTATGCGCTGCCGGATCAGCAAACCAAGAGCACCCTCAAATCCATGAGTTCGAAAGGAGGCGGCGGGTTCAACGAGATCCGGCTCGAAGACAAGAAAGGCAGCGAGCAGATCTTCATCAATGGCCAAAAAAACCTGGACATACAAATCGGTACCGATCGGCAGGAAAACATCGGCAATAACCGCAGCCTGACGGTGGTCAACGACAAGATGGAGAAGGTGGGGCGCGACAGCCATGTCAACGTGGTTCGCGACAGAATTGAGAGCGTTGGGCGGGACCAGCACCTGAATGTGACGGGGAAGGCCGCCATCAAGATCGGCGGCTCCTGCTCGCTGGCCGTCACGGGCGACGTGCTCGAGCAGTTCAGCGGCAACCACAGCAGCCAGGTAACGCAGAACCTTTATCTGAAGGCGATGCAGGTGGTGATCGAGGCGTCGACGGGGCTCACGTTGAAGATGGGATCCAACTTTATCACAATCGATCCTTCGGGGATAGCCATCTCCGGCACGCCGATGGTGCAGATCAACAGCGCTGGTTCGGCGCTCAGCGGGTCGGCGGGGTCGCTGGTATCGCCGCTCAGCCCGACCGCGCCCACGGCGGCCGATACGGCGAATCCCGGCGCGGTGACGAACGCGCCCTCCGGAACGGCGGCGACACAGGTCGGCACGTCGGCCGACACCATAGCGCCTACGCTGGCGACGCGGCCGAAGAAATCTGCGGCGAGCGACGCGCCCACGCACGATCCCAACGCGCCTGCCAATCAGAATAAGAAGTCCTGGATCGAAATTGTGTTGGTGGGGGACGATGGGAACCCCGTGCCCGGCGAGCCCTACCGCGTCACCCTGCCGGACGGCACGACTGTCGCGGACGGGACTTTGGATGAAAAGGGGTACGCGCGCGTGGAGAATATCGATCCGGGCACCTGCAAAGTCACGTTCCCGAACCGGGACAAGAGCGCGTGGAAGCATGCATGAATTGGGCACAGTCCAAATATTTGAGAGCGGGCCGCCTCCCAGCGCGCTGGCTCATAAGCGCGTTGATAATCGGATCCTGCGCGGGATGTCTTGCGGGGGAGGGCGCGTCCGCGGGCACGCAGGGCAGGACCTTGCTAGCGTGGGAGAAACCGCTGCAGGCGGGGAGTAAGGAGACCCGAGCCATGTCCACACCACCATCGGCGTACGTCGGCGAGCAGCAGGCGAGGGCCGAGCTTGAGAGTTATATCCTCGGCGGGCAATATGGCAACCCGGCCGTGCCGCGGAATCTGGACCCGCAGTTTGTCGATCAGTTCATCCGCACCCGGGTGGACCGGCGCACGTCTCCCTCGGCGTTCCGGCGCTCGCGCCGGGCGGCCGATTGGTACGATCTGCGATCGTTGGCCGATCATTTCGAAAAGATGCTGGACCGCAACGAACGAAGCGAGAAAAGCTACGATCAATCCCTAGCGGCGGTCGCGCTGGTGGGCACGGTCGGGAATGACGAGCAGGCGCGGCGGGCAGTGGCGTACTGGGCGTATCTGGTGGGTAATCCACTGGCGGTCGAGCGGTTCGACCTCCTGGTGGAGACCTTCGCGGAATTGGCGCCGCTGGCGGATGCCGGCCCCTTAGTGCAGCGTCTCAAAGCGCAGATGCAAACGGTGAAACCGGGCAGCGATGACTACGAACGCCTGGATCAGGAACTGAATAACAATTTGCCTCGAGCACAGGACGAAGCCCGTTTGGAACGCGATATCGCGGCGAGCCCGGATCCCGCGGTCCGGACGAAACGCTTAGCCCAGGTATACGCGGGATGGGACGAAGCCGAGAGCATGGAGCTGACATGGTGGTCGGCGCGGTGGCTGCGGCGGATGGCGCGGGCCGGGCAGGCTCAGACCGTCATCGCGGCTTTGCGGGCGGTGCTTGCCGACGTTCAGGCAGCGAAGCTTCCGCCGGATCAAGAGGGTCCTTATCGGACGCGGATATTGCGCGCGGTCCGGTTCCTGGGCGGCGCACTCAGCGACACGGAGCGCCGGTTCCTGGAGCGGTCCGCCTCGAAACAATGGGACGTGCTCGATTGGGACGACATGGAGCAAGCCAGCCATGGGTGAGTGGGTGACATCGGTCGAGGGCGACTCATTCTGCAGCATCGCTGTTGCGTGCGGCTTTCCGGATTGCCAGCCAATTCGCGATCACCAGGCGAACCAGGCCATCGCCGGCGACCTGCTTCAGCCGGGAGCGCGCGTCTACGTGCCCGACCTGGCGGAGCAGCAGGATTCCGCCCCGGTGGAGACCACGCACAGGTACATCCTAAGGGCTGGGCCGTTTGCCTCCATCCGGTTTGTACACGGCAGCAGAACTTCTCCGATTCCGGCGGACCCGGACAGCCCGTTCCTGGAGGTGAGCAATTACCGGACGGATCGCGCGGGCGCCGATGGCCTCGACCCGTTCGCGCCGGCCGGCAGTTCCGCTTTCGACGCTCCTTCCGATCTGGATCCGGATGCGTTCAAGGTGGAAGTACTGGACGCCCGGACTGGGCTGGCACAATTGCACGTGACGCTGGAGGCGCTGCATCCGATCTACCTGGGCGATCTAGCGATCGGAAACGATACGAACTGGTCCAGCGCGGCCGAAGCAGCGCGCCGGAAGGTGGACGTTGTGGTGCGCCGGGTGACGCCACAGCCGGACCAGAGATTCCGGTCGGCGTATCTCCGGCTGGTGGTGGACGAAGCGGACAAGGCCGGACGGACGCAGCAGACGCTGCTGGTGACTGACGATCAGCCGAACGAAGAGGCGGTGGAAATTCTCGACCAGGAAGTCCGGGCAACCTATATCGTCGACCGTTGCCCCCGCCCGGTGAACCTGCGGTGCCGTGCAACCAAGTCAATCGACGTGGGAGATCCGGCCAACAAGAAACGGATACACCTGTGCGTGGGGATCTTCCGCCAGAACGTGGGCGATGCGACGGGGATCAACGGGACGACCGTAGCTAACCTCCACCACAGAGTGTTTCACTGGATGCGGAGGGTTTACGCGCAGGCCGACTGCGCTCCGAAGGTGGTTCCACCGGGCATACGCCTGCTCGATCCGCCGGAGCGGAACATGCTGACGGTTTCCAATATTACCGGGAGCCGCGCCACGGGGCGGACCACGGGGGGAGCGTCTCCCTCGCACATGAGCTTCCACCTGCATATCGACCGGGGAGGCGGCGTCGTGGTCGACAAGGACGTTGGCCTGGACATCGCCCGTCCGGCGAACCCGGGCCTGAGGCTGACGCCGAAGCAGGTGGCGGATCAACTGGTGGCGGCAATCAATGATGCGGATTTCACGGCCAGCGCCTTCGAGAACCCTCCAGTACTCGGCCAAACGGCGAATCAGCGTTCGGCGGACATCATTGTAAAGGACGCGACCGCCGTCGGCCGAGTGGCCATCAGCGTCGTCCGCAACACGGATGCGGGAGCCAGCCTGCAACTCGCGGTGGTCAACTTGAGCAGTGTCCGCGACGCCGATTTGGCTCAGTTTTCGGGGACGATGGACGAACGCCAGATCATCCGGAACTTCGAGTCGGGCGACAACCCGCCGGATCGTTTGGACTGTTTCGTGATTGGGCGCTGGCAGAACTTCGATCTCCGCGGGCGCTCATTTCCTCCCGCTCCTGAGCTGGCGAATGACGGGACCGGCGCGAACGTTAACGCGGTGTTCGAGCCCCCGCCCGAGTTGCGCTTTGTGACGATGATGGCTGCCCGGTCTTCCAGCGGAAGAGTGATGGACGGGAGCGACAATCTTCCCTACACCTTCCCTCACGAAGCCGGCCATGCGCTGATGAACATGTTCCACACCACGGTGCGCTCCGAGTTGATGGCCAGCGGCGGAACATCGGTCAGCCCCGTGATGAGAGGAACGAAGCGGATCTGCGACACAGTGCGGATCGTGTTCGCCCATTTCCATCCAAGACAGACGTCTCCTTACCGATTCGGAAATTTCTTCGAGTCCGCAGTGCAGAGGCTGCGGAATTTCGGAGCCGGTCTGCTGGAAGGATGGTAACCATGGGGCCCATTCCGCCAGTTTCGCTGCCCCCGGTCACCGCCGAATACACGAGCGCGCTGCAGCCGCCGAAGCCCAACGGGGCGCCGGTTCAGTCGAGCTATCGATTCTCCCGCTCGGCTGACGGAAAGACCCGCGTGGATTCCGGCAACACGTCGGTGATCTCCAATCCGACGGCAGGGCAAACGGTTCTTTTGGATCACCTGAAGAAGACGGCCACTATTGTTCCTCCTGCCGCCCCGCAAATGTCTGGCTCGCCGCCGCCCCAGATGCCACAGAGTCCTCATCCGGGGATGCCCGCGGCGCCGGCGGCGCCCGCGATGCAAGTGCAGGATTTGGGCAAGAGCCTTTTCAAAGGGCACGAAGTGGAAGGGAAGCGGTACGTGATTCAGCCTCCGCCACCAATGCCCGGGACGCCGAAGGCCCCCCCACCGCCGGGAATGCCGAAGCCGCCTCAGATGCCGGGGATGAAAGCCCCGCAATTGACCGGGGTGCCGGCGCCGCCGAAAGCTCCAGGTGTTGCGGGAGCGCCCCCGCCGCCAACTCTCACGACGCCTCCAAAGCCGCAGACGCCCACGACTGTTGACACCTGGACCAGCCCGAGTTTGCACCTGCCCATGGCTACCAAGATGACCGGCAGCTTCGGACAAATCACGCAGATGTGCCACACGGCTGTCCCCGGCGAGCCTCACCCAGCGGCCTTTCAAATTCCGCCGGGGTACAAAGTGATCAATCCCGCGCCCAAACCCCCCGCACCGCCGAAGCCGCCGGCCATGCCGAAGCTGTGACGGAAATCGCCGGTCTACGGAATTTCTACCGTCATCTCTCCCGGCGAGGTAAATGTGATCACCCCGCCCCAGATGCAGTTGAGCGTCGAGACATTGTCCAGCGCCGGGAAGTTGCCCAGCAGGTCCGTAACCGCCCCCGGAACCCAGGGCGCCGGTGTATTCGGAATGCAGGGCATGGGAGTGAGGACACCCATGGCCGCGGCGGTGGCGGCGGCCACTTCGGGGTTCGCCGGCGACATGCACATCCCGAACGGCATAATGTTGGTCATGGGAATGTGATCCATGATGTTGGCGTCGGGCATCATGTTGGTGAAAACCTTGTTGGTGGGCAGTACCACCAGGGAACTGGGCGCCATCCCAAACGTGCACATCATCATGGCTCCCATGCAGACTTGCATCGGCATCCGAATACCTCCTCCTCGCGCGCTCTACATTCTATCCAACTATCGGGAGTCGGGGAGGCTTCTCAACTTCTCAACCGGCAAATCCGCCAGACGCCCGCAGCAGCGCGGCCCATCACGGCCTCACTCTAGCGACGCTCCGTCCCACTCGTGGCCCGGGTCGGGGTAAAACGTCACACCGGTGCCGCAAGTTACCAGCCATCCGCCCGGAACCTTGGCGCGCGCCGCAGCATAGCCGCCGGCATCCAGCCGCTCAAACTTGAGCTTGGCCTCTTTGGCGCCTGGCGCAGCGGACGGAGCCGGCCGTGCCGAAGCCGAAGCCACTGGCGGCGGGGCGGACTCTTCTACCCTGGTAGCCTCCAGGAAGATTTCGCGGCGCGCCGAATACAACTCGCCCAAGTAGCGAAACTTCTCCCGGTCGCGCTCGGTCCCCATTGGCTCAACCAGGGCTCCGAAGGGTATCGTCACTTCCGGTCCGGCCATTGGCGCTCCGGTCCGCTCGTGGTGCTTGGTGGCTTCGATCCACTTATTCAACGAAATTTTCTTGGCCAACCTGCCTCCTCATCGACCCTGAGGCAGAGGCTGCCGCCTCGCCTGCTTTGAGGGTGCCGTCCACCCGTCATGCCCTATTTTGCACTTGTTCCTCCCGTTCGGCAACGGTGTTTACGGGGTATAGGTGGCGTGACGCAGATCTTACGAAAGCGACCGGCGGGTCAATGCCCATGCGCTCGACCCTGCGCAGCGGCTTACTGCGCATTTTTCGCGCAGCGAAACCCCACACTTGCATCCTTCCAACCCTCGGGGACGGCGGTAGAATCCCAGACCGCACCGTCAACCAGGGAGACCCAGGCAGACTGGCCCCGGATCATGTACCAGGCTTCGCCGGACTTCGCCTTCAGCGCGGCGAGCGTGCGCGGGTCAGTGGGAGCGGTTCGCGGCGTATCTACCAACTCCCAAGCGTTGCCGACCATCTGCAGAGCGCCGTAGGGGCTGGCGCCGGATGGATAGCTGTCGACCGGCCGCAGTTCGGGAGTCCTCTCATCGGTCTTCGTGTTGGCTCGCGAGGTGTCGATTTCGTTGCCCCACGGAAAGGTACGGCCGTCGGCGCCGCGCGCGGCCTTCTCCCACTCCATTGCGGTGGGCAGCCGCTTCCCTGCCCACCTGGCGAACTCGCGCGCATCGCGGATGGTCACGTTGACCACGGGATAGTTCGGCTGGTTGACGGGAAAGCCCTCGGGAAGCGGCTTGTTCACCGCCTGGCAGAACCGGGTGTACGCAGCGTTGCTCACTTCGGTCTTGTCCATGTAGAAAGCCGGCAGCGAAGCAACCTGCTTGAATTGTCCGAAGCGGAACTCGCCGGCCGGCACCAACACCATATCGCCGGTGGGAGTGGAGATGGTCTTGGCCAGTTCCACCACCTTGGGCGCAGCCGCCGGCTTCAGGGCGAAATATCCGCCAATCCCGATGGCCACCAGCAGCGTGGCCAGGCCGGCCACCAGCACAGACCGGCGGATTTTCGGCGGCGGGGGCGAAGCGGGCTGGCGGTCCGCTACCTGCGTCTCCCCTGAAAGGTCGGCGATCATGCGCTCCAGGTCGGCGATGATCGGGGCGAAGCCCTGCGGCCGTTCCGCAGCAACCTTTGCATTACAGGCAGCCACCAGTTGGATCACCGGCTGGGGCACTCCGGCGTGCTGCAACGGTTCCACGTTCATGGGAACGTTGAGAATGCTGTAGAAGATCTGATCCACCGAGTCCGCCACAAAGACTTTCTGTCCGGTCAGCAGCTCGAACAGCATAACCCCGAAAGCGTAAACATCTATCAGGCCGGTGAGTGTCTCCCCCCGCACCTGTTCGGGCGCCATGTAATGGGGCGTGCCGAGCACATAGCCCGGCTGGGTGCGCGAGAGATCTTCGCTTTTGGCAATTCCGAAATCCATCAGCTTAACGACGCCGGCGGCGTTGATATGAACGTTCTCCGGCTTGATATCGCGGTGGATGATTCTGTTCTTGTGAATGAATTCGAGAGCGCGGGCGATTTGCAAGGCGATCTGGAGTTTGCTGCGCAGGTCGCCCGTGTGGCCGTTCTTGATGGCGTGCCTCAGGTCTTCGCCCTGCAAGAACTCCATCACCATGAACAGGCCCTTTTCCGGATCGACGCCAAAATCGTAAATGCTGATGACGTTCTCGTGGGTTACTTTGGCAGCGGTCTGTGCTTCTGCCAGGAAGCGTTCGCGGGCCTCGCGGTCCTGCGCCGCCGGCTCGACCAGGATCTTCACAGCCACGGTGCGGCCGATGACGGTATCGAAGGCCCTATAGACGTGGGACATCCCACCGCCGAGGAATTCTTGCAGCTCGTACTTGCCGAGGCGGGCAGGCAGTTGCATCAAAGTGAGAGAAATCTTCCGCAGCTCCGATCGTTCGGGGCTTCCAGGCGTATGCGATTTTCGATACTATACCATAACAGCTTTCGGCCGCGGACGAGGCAGGATCAGGGCGGACGAAACGGGTTATGGAGAAGAAACGATGCGAAGCTTGCTGAGCCTACTGACGGTGCTGGCGGCAACTGCATGCCTGGCGCAACAGGAACCGCCGCCGCCGGTGAAGGGCGCGCGCGAACTCTTTTTCGCCGGCGCAGCCCCGAAGGACGAATTGCCGCCGGTCCGCCGCTCCGCGCTGCCGGCCGCGTCGCAGGTGGAGCGCGCCGCGCCCGGCTCGACGGCCGACCGGGAAGCGGCGCTGCGGGCGCTGCACCTGGGGCTCCGGTATACCCTGCTGCTGGTGAGATCGCGCGGCGACCGCGGCCAACCGGTGGATTCGGAGCGCAACTTCCGCAAAGGCGATTGCGTGGCCCTCGAGCTGGAGGCGAACCGATCCGGCTATCTGTACGTGCTATCGAAACAGTCAAACGGCGACTGGGTTCCGCTTTTTCCCACACCCGAACTGGCGGACCAAAGTAACCGGATCGACCCCGGCCAAATCGTGCGGACACCCAAGCGCGCCTGCTTTGAAATTGACGATCCTCCCGGGACCGAGACCTTGTTCGTGGTGCTTTCCAGGGACCCGCGCGACATTTACGAATTGTCCGAAGGCATCCAGGGCGCGTCGGGCCCGACCCAACTCGCCTCCGCCGGACGAATCAACTCGGCCATGGACCGGATTGCCGGGCAATATGGCACGCGCGATCTGCCGTTCACGGAGATTGCCAAGCCGATGGCCAAAGCGGCCTCGGAGCAGAGGGCCGCCGCAAAACCAGCGGACCATGGGGACGTGGAACCCGCGGTGTACGTCGTGAATGGCTCGCGCAAGCCGGCATCCACCTTGGTAACCAAGGTGGAGATCTCCCACCGCTAAGATCGCCTCGCTATTTATGCTCGCGCCTGCGGGCCGGCGGGGCGGCCGGTGGCGCAGGCCAGCCCGAAATCTTCGAAGGATCGGAAATCACCGTCAGTCCGAACGGGCTCTTGACGAAAGAATCGACTGTTCCTTCAAATTCCAAAACGGTTCCGACGTCGGCGTCGTTCGGAAGCTCGCTGGTCAGCTTGAGCACGATCTCCGCCTGGGCCGGATCGATGATGCCGATCGTCAGCTCGGTCGGCTGGCCGGGCGGGTCGGCCTTGATCAGCGCGCCCTTCAATTTGGGAAGCGGGTTGTTGTGCAGGGTTTCCGCGAAGTATTTGTCGCCATCCGGGGCTTCCAGCTTTTGCCGAATGCGGACCCACTCCGCCAGTTGCGGATTGGTGCGGCTGAGCTCTTCGTCCTGCTTGCGCAAAGCGGCGGCCGCCACTGATTCAATGCCAAACCCCGCCGGCGGAAACGGCGCCCCGGCGGCGGCGCTGCGCAGTTGATCCAGGCCGCTGGTGTCGCCGTGGTAAGAGGTGTAAAGGCGCTCCAGAACCGTGCTGAGCTGGCTCCGCTGCCCGTCGGGCAGGCAGCCGGTATCGCGATACGCCGCGGCGCGAGCAAGCTGCCAGAGCGCGGGCACCCGCTTCTCCGGTTGCTGCTCGAGCGCCAGTACGGTACCCAGCCACGCCGAGATCTCGGCGGCGGCGGGATCCAGCCGCAGGCACGTCTGGAATTCCTCTTCGGCTGGCGCGTATTCGTTGCGCTGCCAGTGAATCCAGCCGAGCGTGCGGTGGGCCATCAGTTCCACGCCGGCGGCGGGTTTCGGCACGGCGAGCAATTGGCGGCTGGTCCTCTCGCCGAGCGCCAATTGCCCGGCTAAGGGCGCCTTCGCGTCCGGCAGCAACAGCGTGAACCAATACGCGCCCACCAGGTTGTCCGGCTGCGCCGCCAGCATTTCGCCGGCGACGCGTAGCGTCTGCTGGCTGTCTCCCAGCGCTTGATAGGTTGAGAGGTACAATTCCAGGCGAACCTGCCGGAACTCGCTCTTGGGATATTGGCTCGTCCATTGGTCGAGCAGGCCCAGCCTCTTTTGCGGCGAAGGCTCGGCACGGAGGTTCAGAACCAGGTCGTATTCCTTGCGGTCGGTCCAGTTGGCCGCGGTGGCGCAGATCGCCAGCAGCGCGAGGGCGAGGTATCTCATGGCCGCTTCACCTTGAATGTCTGTGTGGAAAGTGGCGTCACCTCCAGGTCCTGCCGGTTGACCACTTTCCCAGCGTCCACGGTGCGGACTTCGTATTTTCCAGTGGGCAGCTTGAGCTTGGTGGGAAGCACCAACTGGGTGCCTTCAAACAACACCGGGGTTTCGCCCGCCGGTCCATCGAACTGCACATAGCCGAAGTCCTCCGGAGCGTCGGAGCGGAGTCGCAGGTTCCTGGTATCTCCGGTCGGAACCACTTCCACGTGAAAGATGGCGTTGTTCACGGCTGCGGCCTGCTCAGCGGTTGCCTGGTCCGGCGGCGTCACCCCGGCGGGCGTCTGTGCGGCGGCCGCCGCGTCGGCCGGCGCCGGCGTTGCGGCAACCGTCGCAACGATCAGCGCCGGCATGGGAACCTCCATTTTCAGATCCTTCGTCCACGGCGTGAGGTCAATCGCGGTGGCTTCAAGGTGCCGCTTGCCGGCGTCCCAGTCGGGAACTCCGAAGTGAGTGCCGCTGAAGACCTCCTCGATGGGAGGCGGCTGCGGCACGCTCGACTGAGCCTCTTTGGCGGCCTCGGGAGATACCGCGGCAAGCTGCGCCAGCATCTGGTCGGCTGTGTGGACCGCCGCGGAGGTTCCGCGGAGGCGCATCGTCTTGAGCAGCGCGACGGCTTCCGGCAAGTGGTCCTCCAGCAGGTAACTGTCGACGCCCTGCAAAGCGGCATCAATCGCGAAGGGATCGAGCTGCAGGGCTTGTTCGTAAAGGCCGGCCGCGGCCGCATAGTCGCCGGCATCGAAGCGTGCCTGGGCGCGTTTGCAGGCCTCCAGGTAGGGCAGTTTCTCCCGCGCCAGCGTTTCCAGGGCTCCGCCAGGTTTCTTCTCCAGCACCTGGTTGACCAGGTCGATGGCTTCGGCCCACTCCTCGCGGCGCTCGCGCGCCTGGGCGTCTTCCATCCATTTCTCGATCAAGCTGGCATCGATCTCGGAGCCGGCGTTCGGCGGCCGGTGGAAGTAGAATCTGCTGGTGAGGTTGGATGTGGTCCAGGGCGTCTGCCGGCCGCCGGTCGCGTCGGAGACCCGCTTCTTGACGCGAGTGAATATCTCGTTGATTTCCACCGTCAGCCCGGATTGCGAAATGTAGTCGGCCAGCGCTTCGGTGAACCAACTGTCGCGGCCGTCCGGATTATCCGTGGCGGTCTGGTCGGGACCTGTGGAGAAGCCGATGAACGTCTCCTTGGGAGCGTCCTGCGGATTCGCCAGGCCGGCCTCGAGCGAGTACTTCGCAGTCACCGGATTGCTCCGGCAGGCGTCCAGAATCACGATGTTCCGCTTGGCCCGCTTGCGTTTCAACTCATCGAAAATCCGCGCCACCGACATGCAGGCGAACTTGGCGGCCGAGATGGTGGCGACCTGAGGGAAATCCACTGGCACCAGAAAGTTCTCATTCTCGATCTGCACCCCATGGCCGGCAAAAAAGAACAGGGCCGTATCGTCGGGCCCGAGCTTGTCCAAGAATTCGCCGATGGCGCGATCCATGTCCGCTTTTTTGGCGTTCTCCAGGGTGATGGTCTGGAAGCCGGCGGCCTTGAGCGCCATGTCCATGGCGTGCGCGTCGTTGACGGCGTTCTTCAGCGGGCTCATCGAATAGGCGTCGTTGCCGATGACCAGCGCTACTCGCTTGCCGCTTTCCTGAGCCTGCAGCGCCGGCGCGACGGCCGCGACAAACAGCAGGCTACAGCTCAGCCAGGCACCCGTGCGCCGCCCGGTCGATCGAACGATTCGCATTTATTTCACCAGTGTCGAAGGTGAGCTCGCCAGGAAAGTCACCTTGCGGTTACGGTTGTCCAGGGTCGCGTCGGCGGTCGCTTCCGCCGATACCAGCCGGTCGCCTGCGTAGTTGTACTTGATGTGCGAGGGCTTGCCCTGACCTTGAATCTCTTCCGATACGAGCCGCCCGTCCTGGTATTCCATCGTGCGCTCGTAATTCTTGGTTTTCCCCAGATAGCCGCGGATGGCGGTCAACTGCATCCCGTTCCATTCGAATTCGAGTATCTGGTCGGCGGGGGTGCCCTTCGGACCGCTCAATTCCCGGGCGCGGCTGACTCGCCCGCTGTCGTCGTAGGTGAGGCGGAAGTAGTGGAGCTTCTCCCACACGAACGGGTTGAAGAACGGGTTGCCTGCGATTGCCAGCGTCACATTCATTCCGGTGATGCGCTGAATGGCCATCGGATCCACCAGCGGGTTGTTGAGCAGCAGTACGCTGGTGCGTTTGTACGCTTCGTCCGGGTCGGCTGTCGACGCCGGACGGGCTTCGTCGCCATCGGAGGCCCACACCACTTGCGGCACGCGGTCTTCGTAGCCAAGCGAGATTTTTTTCTCACCGGTGGCATGTGCGGCGTTTTCGAAGGAAGGTGTCACCGATTTCAACCGCTCCCCCTCCCATTCGAACGTCTCGTGAAATTTGTTGGATGCCTCGATGTGGTCGATCCGCGGCTGGAAGGCGAGGCTGATCGGGCAATAGAACACCCCCTGCGGCAGCTTCGCGCCGGAAAGCCAGTTGGGGTCGCCCGCCCCGGCGCCGGGAGAAGCCGCGAGCGAACGCAGCAGCCGGCCGGCCATCTCCCGCTGCTCGGCATTGGCATCGAGGGTGTCGGAAACTTCCAGGTAGCGCGTCAGCAGGTCGCGGCCCTGCTTCGCCTCCCGCTGGATCAGCGACGCCATGCCGGCGTAGTACAGAAGGTCGGCGTCATCGGCGCTCATCGCCAGGCCTTGGGCCGCCAGTTGGTGCCCCAGGCTGAAGTCTCCTGCGGACCAGGCCGCCTGCAGCCTGTTTTTCAAGCTTTTCAGCGAGGTGCTCAGGTCGAATAACAGTTGGTTGCGCAGCTTTTCGGCCGGCGCGCGCTCCTCGTCCACGGCGTGCAGATCGTACGCATCGAGCGCCGTCAGGGCTTCGGCAACGCGATTCTGCGCCGCCAGGATATCGGCTTCGGCATACCACACCTTAAGGGTCGCGCTGCTGAAGCTGCCGGCCGGCTGGGAGGTTCGCAGCACGGATTCGGCATCCTGCACGCTCTTGAGGGCTTCGTCGAGCTTCTTCTCGTGCTTGTTCTGGTCGGCGAAGTAGAGTTCGCGCTCGATGGCGCTCTGCGGACCGGCGCCGAGCTTGGTCCGTTTTCCCTCCAGGTCCATCGCGTTCCGGCGCGAATACTCGGTCCAGGCCTCCATCCCCTGTTCGCGCAGCGCGGAGTCGGAAGGTTTACGGAGACCGGCCAGGCGGAACTCGTGATATGCCGCAGCGTAGTCGCCCTCCCGCTCTCGCGCGGTGGCGGCCTGCACGTGGAGTTGAAGGCTGCCTTGCAGGGCCCGGGTGTGATCGCTCGCAATCTCCGGAAAGGCCTGCTGATAACGTTCCAGGTCGCGATCGCCAAGCAGGAACTCATCCCACAGGGCAGCCGCGGCAAAGGCCTTCTCGACCGCGATCCTGCGGTCGAGCCATGCCTTGCGGTTGGTCAGGAGCTGCCGCAGTTTGTTCTGCTCCGGCGAATTGGGATACACCGACTGCGATAGTTTGGCGAATTCGAGGCCCTGGTTCAGAACGTCGACGCCGCCCGTGCCGTTTTCGAAGGCTTCATACCGGCTGCGCATCCCGTCTGCGACGTACTTTTCGAGCAAAGCCAGCGCCGGGTCTGCCGCGTAGGCCTTCACCGCGGCGGACATCAATTCCACCTGAGTAGGAAAACCCTTGCCCTTTCCTCCGATCAACTGCAGCGCCTGCGCGTCCGTGCAGAGCGCCGTCAGACCCCCGGTGCCGGCCGGGAGGAAGGCCACGAAGCTGGTGACGGAAATCTCGGTTCCAGCCTTGTCGGAGGCGGACTGTTTGTAAACGATCCTCGCGGACTTCCAGATGCCCGCAGGGTCGTCCGGCGCATTCTTAGGCAGGCCTTGCGGAAGCAGATACTCCACTTTGCCGGGCGCGTATTCCAGCAGCACGCCCGAATCGGCGTCCTTCAGCAGCGTCCCTGCCAGGTGAACCGCCAGCAGTTTGGAGATAGCGCCGGAGATGGTGGGCTCGCTGCCCAGGCTGACGGCTTTGTCTTTGCCGTTGACCGAGACGGCTACCGCGTCAGTGAACCGGAGACCCTGTTCCGATCGGAAAACCAGCACGCCGGCGCGTGCGGATACGCACAGAACCAGGCACGCTATCACCCGTTGTAAAGGGAGCGTCTGAGTCGTATGTCCCTTCCCCAAACTCACTACAGATCCCCGGCTTGCACGCCGCTGCAAGCGTTTCATTGGCAAATAATAGATCGAGTTTACATGCACCAGGAGCGGTTTGGCAAGCCGGTTGGCCGCTCACGTGCCATACAAGTAAGCTCAGTACTGAAGCCGTAAACCACAGGCCGGCGCTATTTATCGATTTAGTACTGTCTGTCCTGGACCTGCTGATGAGCCGGACTTACGCCTCACGGCCCAGCTTGCAGCCTACTTGCTCGCGCTGGCCATCAGCGAGTCTATCTTCGCGATGTACTTCTTGGCGCGTTCGGATTCCGGCATGTAAGGGTCGAGAGCGATAGTTTCGGCGAAGTGTTTGCGCGCCGGGATCAAGGGCTCGACGGCCCCAGTGGTTTGTGCCTTGCTGGTGTAGGAGAGGGCAAGGCCAAAGTGGGCGAAGGGATCTGAGGGATCGTACGTGAGGGCCTTCTGGCAGTAGGCGATGGCGGTGTCGAACTGGTTCAGCATGCGCTCGCTGTCGCAAAGCCCGAAGTACGCCAGGCTGCGGAGATCCTGCCATACGTCGCGCTGCGCGGCACGCTTCTTCCTGCCGAAGCCGACGAGATAGCCCAGCACGTAATAGTTCATCTTGCCCGCCAGCCGGCTGTCGAAATCGCTGAGCTTTAGATATTGCTGATAGGAATCGAGCGACTCCTGGTATTTGCCGCTGAGCCGCAGGCTTTCCGCTAGCCAGAATTGGGCCTCCGCGTTATTGGGCGTGAGCCGAATGGCCTTGCGCGCCGCGTCGATGGAGTCCGGGTAAAGCTCCTTCATGCGCAACGCTTCGGCGAGCAGATACCAGGCGAGTGCGTCGTGCTGGTCGCGTTGGACCACGGTGTTCAACTGGACAATGGATTCGTCGAGCGCGCCCTTATCCAGCAGCATGCCTCCCAGGGTGGCGCGCGCTTCCAGATAGTCCGGGTCGATTTCGATGGCCCGCCGCAGGTACTTTTCGGCTTCGTCCTCCTGAAACAGATCGCGATAGACGCGGCCCAGGTAGAGCGCCGCCTGGCTGTAATTGGGATCGGCCGCCAGCGCTGCCTGCAGGCACACAACGGCCTTGCGATAGTTCTCCGGCGTTCCCTTGTTGTAGAAATCCAGGCCCTTGTCGAACTGCTCAACCGCGGCGTGCGGGCGGTTGCGCACAATCAGAATCTTCAGCGTGACGGTGGACTCCTGTCCTGGGTACACAATCTGCTCCCGCGGGCCGTCGGGTTCGTAGCCCATGTGCACGCCTCTCACCGTGTGGACGCCGGGCTGAAGGCCGGGCAGGCGCAGCGGCGTTCCCTTGTTGACCACCCCGGCGGACTTGCCGTCAACGAAGACTTCCACGCCGTCCATGTTGGTCTCGAAGATGAGGGTGCCGTCCTTAGGCGGCGGAGGCGTACCCGGCGTCGCGCCCGAAGGGAGATAGGCGAGCAGCATGTTGGGGTCGTAGCTGCCGCGCTCCGAAGTGGGATTCTGCTGGCCGTTGGTGGCCTCGCGCACGTTGCTGTGAACGTAGTCGGCGAGTTCGTCGGCGGTCACAATGCCGTCGTGCGACTCGTCGGCCGCGCCCTCCAGACCCTTGACGACGTAGTAAGTGAAGATACCGTGCCCGCCACCCCAGTCGGCGCTCTCGAAGGAGCGCTCACGGTCGCGGCTGGCGGTCAGCGAAAACAGCGAGCTGTTGAGGTCGAGCAAGCTGCGGCTCACTGCCGCGCGGTCGGCTTCCGGTGTGATGGCGCCGCTGTGGCAGGCGTCGGTGATCAAGACCTTCCACTTGGCCTGGATGCGTGAGCCGATCACCGAGCCCAGCGTGTCCATGGGGTAACCGGTTCCGGCGATGTTGTGCGGGTCCAGATCGTATGGCGCCAGATAGGCGCGGCCATTGTAGAGGAACCCGTGGCCGGCGAAATAAATCACCACCCGGTCGTCGGCCTGCGCGGTGGTCGGCAGCCAGTCTTCCAGCTCGTGGCGCATGTTGGCCAGGGTGGCGCGCGGCCCGACCAGCTTGTGCACGTTCTCCGCGTGAAAATTGCCTCCTTCCGGGCTGATGAGAATGGAGTACATCGACTCCGCGTCGCGCTCGGAGAACTGCAACTGGTCTTTGGCGGAGAGGTTCTTGTAATTGGCGATGCCGATCACCAGCGCATAGGAGCGCGGAATGGTGACAGCGGCCGGCGCCGGCGCCCTGGCGGGCGGCGTGCTGTTTTCGTATTTCAGGTCGCGCTGCTGCTTTGGCTGCTGCGGCGGCGCCTGCGCGGCCAGCGCCCCTGCCGCGGCTGCCAGAATGGCGAGCGTGCGGGCAAGCTTCATAACCTTCACCTGTGTGCCAGCCGGAATTCGTAAATCACCGGCGCGGTCAGCGGCGCCGGCGATGCCACCACCGAAACATCCTGCTCGCGGATGAACATCAGCTCGCGCGAGTTTGCTCCCGGCACAGCGCTCAGGTTGTCCGGCAGCTTGTCTGCGGGGCGCACTCCTTTGGCGCCGGCCGAGCCGTCCACGCACTCGCCCCGCGCTTTAAAGATGGTATCGTCGCACCGGGGTATCAGGCGAGGCGGCACAGCGCCGGGCTTCGGCGGCGGAGGCAGCGGCTGGTATTTCGGTTGCGCTCCGAGCGACAGCGGCGTAACCATCCAGTAGAGGATGTCGTGGCCCGGCGGCCCGCTCACGCGAAACCAGCCCTGGACGGCGGGCACCACGTATTCCTTTCCGGCCTCGATGCGGTTCTGCTCCCCAGTGTCCTCCCGCGGGAAGAGGATCTCGTAATTGCCCGAGGTCGCCGCGTTCATGACATAGAGATATCCGTCGAAATTGGCGCGGAAGCGGAAACGAACGCGGTCGCCTTGGGAGAACACCAGGCCGGGGTCTACCGCCCGCCAGGCGCTGCCTTCCAGGCGCTCCAGCGTGAGTTCCATGCGGTGCGCCCCGTGCTCCAGGCTCTTGGTCTGGCCGGCCGCGGAACCGGCCAGCGCCGTGGCGAATATCGCCGCCAGCATCGGAAACAACGAGCTTCTCACATTCATGGCGATCTCCGCCTCGCTCAGCGCCTGGCCTATTGATGCTTCAAAGCAAAGTCGGCCACCAGGCGCGAGTCGGGGCTGCCGGTGCGGTCGAGAACGTAAACGGCGTTCTCCTTCTTGTCGCCCGGCGTGCTGTCGTCCACCTTTTCGAAAACCAGGTCCCTCGAGTAGACCTCGCTGCGCAGGCGGCCGACCAGCGGATCGTCCAGCGGCCTGACTTGCGCTGACAGAACCTTCGGCTCCTGGCCGGCTTCAGCCGGAGCGCTGGTAGGGGACGCGTGCCCGCTGCCAAGCGAGTAGACCAACTGCTCCAGGCTGGCCTCGGGCCGCCGCGAGAGCACGATGAAAAGCTGCTCCTCGCCGGGTTGCTGGTCGAACGCGAACCGGCCAGGCGCGGAGGGGATGGTGTACTGGCGGCCGCTCTCGACGCGATTGTTCCCGCCGTCGATGTCCGCGGTTGGGAAGAGAATCTTCCAGGTGCCGCTGGCGCCCCGCATCGCGATGTACAGGTAACCGGGATCGTTCACCTCGACGGCGACGCGGATCCGGTCGCCGGAGTGGAAGACGGAGTCCGGCGCAACTTCGCGGTAATCGTCTCCGCCCGTGTCGCGCAGGATGCTATATCGCAGCCCCAGTGGTTTCTCGGTGTACGCGGCTTGGATGACCGGCGCGCCCGCGGCGGCGGCCATCACTGGAGCGGCACGCTCTTCCGGCGCGGAAGGGGCGGCGGGTTCCGCGCTGGCCGCAGGCTTCGCCTCATCGGCTGCCGGCGCCTTTTTCGGGGCAGACCGCTTCACCGCACGGCCCGCTGTTTTCTGCGCGGTCGGCGGCGCCGGGGCGTAAAACAATTCGCGGGCGGTAAGTTGCTTGCCGGATTCCGGCGCGCTCGCCTGGGCGATCAGAGCGCTCACCCCCAAGACCGAACAAAGAACCATCTTTTCAACCGGCATACCGTACCTTTCCCCGGTTTCCCCGGCGATATGATATTATGCTTCCAATTTTGCCACAAAGCGACTATCATTTCGAGGGAGATGCAACGCTATGAAGGCAAAGCTGCGAATCGGAGGAGTGGCGCGCGCTCTGTGCGTTCTGCTCGCAGAGGTTGTCGTATTTCAGTCATTGCCTGTCCCCGCAATCGCCCAGGAACAGGAACCCACCACATTGAATATTTCGATTCTCGAGGGAGAAGGATCGATCAATAACATCCACCAGCGTGTGACGCGAGAAGCCATGGTGCAGGTGAGTGACGAGAACCACAAGCCGGTTGCCGGCGCTGCGGTTACGTTCTTCCTGCCCGAACACGGCGCCAGCGGCGTGTTCTCGAATGGCGGCCGTAGCTTCACCATAATGACCGACGACACAGGGCGCGCCGTGGTGCGCGGAATCGTCCCGAACAAGGTCGTCGGCAAGGTGCAGATCCGCGTTGTGGCGAGATTCAGGGCCCTGCAAGCCGACACCATCATCAGCCAGACGAACGTAGCGGCAGCAGCAGCGGCCGGCGCTGCGGCCGGTGGCGCGATCTCCGGGAAACTCCTGGCGATCATCCTGATCGCTGCGGCGGCGGGCGCGGCGGGCGGCGCGGTGGCCGCCACTCGCGGCGGAGGATCGCCGGCGGTGGTGCCTACCATAACAATCGCCCCCGGGACGCCTACCGTGGGCGCCCCACACTAGCCGAAAAAGGTGGTCGACATGACATCAAGCTTGTTAGTGAGGACGTTGCCAGTAATTTTCTCTTTCGGCGTGGCGTTTGCCGGGACTAACCCTGCTACCGCCCTGAGCGGGCCGCGCATGGGATTGGTCTTCGATGGCGCGGCCGGTAATTTGCGTTCCATCAGCGGCATTCCGGGTGCTGCGATTACAGGCGAGCCCCTGAGCGTGGGCTTCGAGATTTCGCGCGCTGCAATCTCGCCCGCGCAGGATGCCGCCCTGGTGGTGAACGCACGGGGTTCTTCGGTGGCGCTGGTCCGTGCGGCGGGCAGCAATTGGGCTGTGGCCTCGCTCGACGGAGTGCAGCCTGGGCCGGCCCTGATGGCCTTCAGCCCCGGCGGAAGCGCCGCGGCCCTTTATTACGGAGCGGGCCGTGTGCAGATCCTCAGCGGCCTGCCTGCCGCCCCGGCCGTCGCCGGAGAAGTTGACGTGTCCGGCCTGCCGGTTCCGCTGGCGGCGATGGCTGTCGATGATACCGGAAGCTTCCTGCTGGTGGCCGCGGGCCCGGCGGAATCGGTGTCCGTCTATCGCGTCCCGATGGGTTCTGCGCCAACGCTGCTGGCTTCGTTCCGCAGCGTCTCGGCTGTGCGGCTTTTCAGCGCCGGCCAGCAAGCGCTGGTGACCGACACGCTCGCCGCAACCGTGTACCGGATTACCGGCCTGTCCGGAGCGGCGGCAATCCAGACAATCGCTTCGGAGCGCGATGGAATCCAGGGACTGGTTGCCGCGGCAACCGATACCACCGGCCAGCGCGTATTCGCCGCCACCAACACCGGAGCCGTATTCGTCTTCGATCTCACTGGCGGCCCGGTAACGACTCTCGATTGCGGCTGCAAGCCGACGGGCATGTTCCCGCTCGCGGGCGCCGCAACATTCCGCCTGACGGAACTTGCCGGCGGCCCGCTCCCCGTGCTCGACGCCAACAGCACGCCGCGCATCGTCGTTGTGCCGCCGCCCGTCCGGGCGATTGCACTTCCGGAGGGACGGCGATGAAACGCCTCATTCTTCTTACTGTCTGCCTGTTCTTCTGCGGGCTCGCGCTGTGGGGACAGGGCAACCCGACGATCGCGCCTACCAGCCTTCCCAATGGGTTGGTCGAGAACGGGTATTTGCAGACCCTCACAGCCTCCGGTGGATATGGAGCGGATGGCATTTACACATTTTCGCTGCTCTCCGGGGCTCTGCCGCCCGGTCTCATTTTCTCGGGCGACGATTGTACCAACTGCGAAGTCCTATCGGGCACGCCAACTGCAGCGGGGACATTCAACTTCACGGTGCAGGTCGTCAGCAACATAGCTACGGGGGGCCCACCACTGACCGGAACACAGGCTTACACCATCGTGATCTATCCGAGTCTCGCGATCACCACGGTGGCCACGAATTCGGGCGTCGTGGGTGTCCCTTACTCGCAAACGTTCACAGCCAGCGGGGGCGCAGGCCCATCAACTTACACATGGTCTATGACGGACGGTTTGCTGCCGCCAGGTCTGGCATTCTCTGCCACGGGCGTGCTCAGCGGGACCCCAACGGTTGCCTTGACAAACGTTCCCAGTTTCACTGTCCAGGTCTCCAGCCAGGTCCCTAATTTCGGGACGGCCACGGCGGCCGGACCGTTCATCGTTTGGATCGCGCAGAATCCGCTCACCGTGACCAGCAGCGTGGGCGGCGGTGTGGTGGGTACTCCTTATGCGGGGGCGCTCAACCCCGCGGGCGGATTCGGACCTGGCACTTACACATTTTCGCTGGCCTCCGGGACCTTACCGCCGGGCATTACATTCCTTTCCGACGGAACTCTTGCCGGGACGCCGACCACAGCGGGGACATTCACCTTCACGATGCAGGTCGGCAGCAACCCCCCGGGCTACCCAAACTCCCTCCCTCTCACCATCACACTGCCTTTTCAGGTAGTGGTCTATCCGAGCCTTGCAATCACTGGCGAGCCTGCGGCTTCGGCGACAGTGGGCGCTCCTTATTCCCAGCCGTTCACCGCCAGCGGAGGCGCGGGCGCTTCCACGTACACATGGTCTATAGTGACCGGCGTGCCGCCTCCAGGTCTGACGCTGTCCAGCACGGGCGTGCTCGGCGGAACGCCGACGAATTTGGGGACTTACTCTTTCAATGTCCAGGTTTCCAGCCAGATCCCCGGTGGCGGGGCGGTAACGGCAATCCAAGGGTTCAACATCACGATCAACGCTGCTTCTTCCGTCGCGATTACCGGCAGCATGGGCAACGGTGTGGTGGGTAATCCCTACTCGGCGGTGCTCGGCGCCACGGGCGGATATGGAGCAGGTACTTACACATTCTCGGTGGCCACCGGGGCTCTGCCGCCCGGCATTACCTTGTCCGCCGGTGGGACTTTGTCGGGCACGCCGACTTCAGCGGGAACATCCACCTTCACCGTGCAGGTCACCAGCACCCAGATCAGCGCTGTTGCCGCCTTACCGCCCCTTACCGCAACAAAGTCTTTCACGGTGATGGTTTATCCGAGCCTCGCCATCACCGGCGGGCCTGCGGCTTCGATTACCGTGGGTGTCGCTTACTCCCAGGCTTTCACCGCCAGCGGAGGCGGGGGCCCTTCCACTTACACATGGTCTGTAGTGAGCGGTGCGCTGCCTCCGGGTCTGACATTGTCTGCCGCGGGCGTGCTCAGCGGGACGCCGACCACTCTGGGAACGTTCCCGTTCACGGTCCAGGTTTCCAGCCAGGTCCCCACTATCGGGGCGGTGACGGCGACCCAAGAGTTCAGCCTTGCGGTCACCACTGCTTCTGCCCTCACCATTACCGGCACCTTGGCGGGCGGCACGGTGGCTGTTCCCTATGCGGCGACGCTCGGCGCCACGGGCGGTTACGGAACCGGGACTTACGCATTCTCACTGGCTTCCGGGGCTCTGCCGTCCGGCGTTACATTGTCCGCCGGCGGAGCTCTATCGGGCACGCCAACCGCAGCGGGGACATTCACCTTCACGGTGCAGGTCACCAGCACCCTGACCAGCAGTACGGCCAGCTTGCCGCCGCTTACGGCGACCCAGTCTTTCACGGTCGCGATCGCTAACGCGCTGACAATTTCCACCGCATCGTTGCCCGGAGGCATGGTGGGAACGGCGTATTCCCAGCAACTGAGCGCAACCGGTGGCTCTACGCCCTACCAATGGACCGTCGCCAGCGGCGCACTTCCCGCCGGCATAACTCTGGACGCCACCTCCGGCGCTTTGAGCGGCACCCCGACCGCGCCCGGCTCCTTCACCGTCACCATCCGGGTAACCGACGCACGGCAGCAGACCGCCACGCAGCCTTTCACCATCGCGGTCGCCGTTCCACCAGCGCCGTCGATCACCATTTCGGGCCTGCCGGATACGGCCGCGCCGGCCACCCAGCCGACTCTGACCGTGACCACCAGCGGCACGTATCCGTTAGCCGTTCAGGGCACCATCACCTTGACGTTCGCGCCCGATTCCGGTCCCGATGATCTCAACGTGCAGTTCACCTCCGGCGGCCGCGCGGCCACGTTCCAGCTTCCGGCCGGCTCTATGCAGGTGCAATTCGGCGGTGGCAGCGCTCCCGGCGTGCAAACCGGCACCGTGGCCGGCACCATTACTCTGACCTTGAAGCTGACCGCGGCCGGCATCGATATCACCCCCTCGCCGGCGCCTACTGTGGTCCTGCGCGTGAACGCGGGCGCGCCCGTGATTACCAGCGCAACCGTCACCACCAACAGCGGAGGCTTCAACCTGGTGGTGGTAGGTTACTCCACGCCGCGCAACATGACCTCCGCGGCGGTCACGTTTACGCCCGCTCCCGGCGTCACCCTGACCAGCAACACCGCAACCATCTCGTTGAGCCAGGTCTTCACCACGTGGTATCAGGGCGCCACGTCGGCTCAATACGGCAGCATGTTCTCGCTCGTAATTCCGTTCACCATCGAGAACGGCACGAGTGCGCTCACCTCCGTATCGATCACGCTTACTAACTCGCAAGGCGTTTCGGCTGCGGCCACTGCCGCCTACTAGTTTCACGGCCGCGAGATTCGATGCCATTGCCAAGCCGCTTGCTGACACGCGCGGTGAAGGCATTCGTTTGTGGGGCAGCTTGGCAAGCTGCGGTCCGATTGCCAATCGGACCGCGCGGCGGTTGCCAACCGCCGCGCAGGATGCCATCCTGCCCCACGAGAGACCTGCCCGCTTTGTCGCGGCCGCCAGCGCCCAACCGGCCGAGGCGGCAAATGCCTGAAACGGAGTACGACGCCTTCGTCGACTCAGTACTTCTTCAGGTATTCCAATAACTCGGCCTTCTGGTCTTCCGCCAGGGTAGTTCCGAACTGCGCGCCGCTATGGCCGATGTTACTGTTGCCCGGCTTGGTCGTGTCGTAGATCCAGACGTTCCCGTCGATGCCGGCGGTTTCGCTCTGGTAGCCGACCTTGGCCGGGTCGTATTCGCGATTGCCCACAAAGAACTGCGGCGGGCGCTGGTCCGGGTGCAGCATGTGGTAGAGCGTTGGCACCGAACCGTTGTGCAGATAAGGAGCGGTTGCCCAAATCCCGTTCAGCTTCCGCGCCATGTACTTGCCGGTGGCGCGCCAAATCACCGGGTCGGCATCCATTCCGGCTTGGTCGGCTGCGCTGACTCCATCGTCTTCGAAGGCGCGCTTTTTCAAGCCCGTCAGAATCGGCGCTACCGCTGCCGGAAATGGCTGATTGCCCACCGGTTGGCCGAAGCTGTTGGCTCGCATCGGGTCGGTCACTACGTCGGCGAGCGCATAGAGCTTGTCCTGATGGCAACCCGCGCACTTATCCTGGAAGATTGCTTCGCCTCTTTGGGCCTTGGCCTGGTCAATCGGGCCGAGAACGTCGCTGGGCCATACAGGCGGCTGTAACTTGTGGGTCAGTACCTCCAGACGGTGGAGGTTGCCGATCCGCAACGTCGATTCATAAGTCTTCGGGTCGAACACTGCGCCCATGCCCAGGGCCTGACCGATGTTTCGTTCCAGAATCGAGTTGGTGTTGCCATCGTAATGAATCCAGCGCGGTTCCTCGTTGGCGGCGCGCTGCTGGGTGGTGTCCGGCACGCCCCACAGGAACGGAAAGCTGACCGGCGACTGCATCCTCATCGCCGATTTCGGAAACAGCAGGTTACGCGCGGCGCCGAAGGCGTCGATGCGGCCCGGCCCCGGTTCCGTTCCATCCAGCAGCAGCTTGCCGTTGCGGATGTGAGCCAGCCGCGACTTCAGGAAAGCGACACTGGTCCTCATGCGCTCCGGAAACCCCGGTTGGGGCGCGGCGGGCACGGCCGCATCGGCGGCCCGGGATGGCACGGAATGAAACGACGGGTCCGCATTGGGTACGGCCTTCACATCGGCGGCGCCCTGCAGCGCGGCGTCGCTGGCGTATTGTCCCGCGTCCTCGGCCGACGGCGTGTCCGCCATCTTCTCCTTCTGGTCCATCGCCACCACCAAAGCCAGCAGCGCCCGTGGGTCCTTCATGGCGGCGTCGAGCGACTCCTGAAACTCCACCTGGTATGCTTGCAAGTCGATCAGGCCGGGCCCGCCATCGATACGCACGCGCTTGCCGCGATACGTCAGCTCGCCCACATGACACGCCGCACAACTGAACCCAACCATCTCGACGCCTTGGGCGCTGGCATTGCGGGAACGCCCCACGGTCATCCCGATGGGCATTCCGTATGGATTCGTGCTGCTCTTGGCGTCAGGCAGGAACCCGAACCGCGCCATGCCTTCGAGAAACGGCTTCCCGGTCTTGACGCTTTTCAAATTGGCCAGCAGCGCGTATGGCATCAGCTCGCTGCCTTCCGCGAGATGATAATACTCAGCCCGCTCCGCGCCCGACCAGCCATTCGGCAAGTAAGTGACAGCCGCGTCCGCGGATACGGATGGCGATGGCACCGCCTTCCTGGAACAACCGGCCAGGACAACAAAACAGACAGCAGCGAAACACGCGCGCGGTGAAAGCATGTGGAAGATTATATAACCGAAGTGGTCACGCTACCGGCACGGCTGCGAGGAAGCCATGCGCGCCGCCACGCGCATCGCCTGCTTCATGCTGCGCGGATCGGCCTGGTTTTTGCCGGCGATATCGAACGCCGTGCCATGATCCACCGACGTGCGGATGATCGGGATGCCCAGAGAAATATTGACCGTCCCTTCGAAATCGATCAGCTTCATCGGGATGTGGCCCTGGTCGTGGTACATTGCCACCACCAGATCGTACGCGCCGCGGGATGCCTGGAGGAAGACCGTGTCGCCCGCATGTGGGCCGCTGCACAAGATGCCCTGGCGGCAGGCTGCTTCGATGGCCGGCGCAATCGAGCGCTCCTCTTCGTTGCCGAACAGCCCGTGCTCGCCGGCGTGAGGATTCAACCCGCACACCGCGATGCGCGGCCGCGCGAACCCGAGCAGTTTCATGGCTTCATTCCCCAGCTCGATGGTGCGCACGATGCGCGCTATGTCCAGCTCGCACGCCTGGCGCAGCGCAACGTGCGTGGTCACGTGCACGGTGGAAAACCGTTCGCTCCAGAGCAACATGCGCGACTCCGTGGCGCCGCATAACTCCGCAATATACTCGGTGTGGCCGGAAAACCGGCGGCCGGAGAGCGTCACGGCCTCTTTGTTGAGGGGCGCCGTGACCATAGCGCCGGCCTCTCCGCGCAGGCATAGCTCCGTGGCGATGCGCACGTACTCCACCGCAGCCGCTCCGCAGCGCGCGTCCAGGCGGCCGAAAGCGAACTCCCCGATGCCGGTGAGCGCCTTGGCGTCGCGCAGTTCCGCCGATTCCAGCTTCAGGCCGGTGATCCGCTCCGCGCTCGCAAGAATGCGGGCATCTCCCACCACAATCCAGCGGGCCAGCGGCGCGAGTTGCGGGTCGGCCAGGGCCTTGATAATGATTTCGGGGCCGATGCCGGCCGGATCGCCCATGGTTAACGCAATGGCCGGCCGGTTCTCTGTTGGTTCAGGCATGTAAAATAGTCCGCTATTTGAATTAGAGCATCCGCACCGCCAAATCCGCCGGACTTGGTGGCGACCGCAATCCCATCGAACACGCCGCCGCGAATCGTGCCGCAAGGAACTCCCGGAATGATTTCATCCAAGAGATCGATGCGCTGCGCTCCTGCGGCGCGGCAAAGCTGCGCAGCCGTGTCGCCGCCGGAAAGCACCAGCGCGGAGGCGCGAGCCCAGGCGGCCGGCTCCTGCAACCATTCCGCGGAGACCTCACCACGTGGCATGCGCACCACCACGTGCTGGCCCCGGCGCAGTGCGGCTTCCATGCGCGCTGCGGCGGCCGGCCCTCGGTCAACCAGCATCGCCTGGCGCTCGCGCACCAGAGCCGCTTGCTGCGCGACTGTTACCCGGTGATCCGATCCGATACAGAACACGACCGGGCCTTGGCGCGATGGCCGCGGGCGCGATTGCGGCCCGGCCGGCAGCGTGCGCGCCAGGGCCGACGCGAGGCCCGCCGATCCCGCCCACAAGATGCGCATATCGAGCGCCAGGCCCGCGGCGGCGATCCGGCCCAGATCGTCGTCACATATTGCATCGAGCACCACCATCCGCGCGCCGGATGAGATCGCCTCCGGGATGGCTTCGTGCCCGGTGTGCACGCATCTTTCCGCCCCCTGCGCCCGAAAATGAGCGGCGACGTCGATCGGCGCAAAATCCGCGGCGCCGGCGATCCGTAGATATCCCGCTTCCACGATGCGATTCATCAGTGGAAAGGCGGGGCAGACCACGGCGGCCTCGCAACCGAAGGCGCTGAGGGCCGCCGCGATTTCCAGGCCCGATTGGCCGCGCAGCGTGGAATCGATTTTCTTGAAGAGAATCGACGGCGAGCCGGTTGGCAGACTGGCGGCCGCGGCCGAGACCGCGTTCCGGGCAGCCGCCGGCTCCAGGTCCCGGCTGTCCGTACTCACGGCGATGACGGTCGACCCCGCAAGCCCGGCGCCCGGCGCAATCCGCACCATCGTCCGGCGCCCGCGCATCGCGAAATAAACGGCGGCATCGCAGGCGCCCGTCAGGTCGTCCGCGATCAGCAAACAGTCGAGCGCCGCCGCTCGTTCCTGTGCGCTCATGGCGCGCCTCTATCGAGAGATTGTTTCACGACCTCGCAGCCGCAGGCTCCTTAGTGCACTACCACCTTATCCACGGCTTGATTGGCGCAATCGTCTTCCACGCGGACGGCGATGGTGTGCTCGCCAGGACCGGCATCGAGCGTCAGAGCGTAGTCAAGTTCCAGGGAATCCGATAGCTTGGTCACGGGCGCGGCCAGCGTCCAATCGCCGCCGTCGAGCGAGTATTCGGCCTTGGCAATGTTGCTGAGCGCGTCGGCGGCGTGCCAGCGCAGCTCGAGCTTGCCGCCATTACGGGTCGCGCTCAACCCGCTGATGCGCGGCGGCGTGTTATCGATGGTGAAAGTGTCGCTCACCAGTTGCCCGGTGAGTGCGTCGGCCGGCGGATTCGAAGGCGCGTCGGACGCCGTGATCCGGATGCGGTACTCGCCATCCGGGAAGGCCGTGGAATCCCACGAACAGTACTTCTCCGCGACCTTCTGCTTGAGCGGCTTCCAATCGGTTTCGCCTTTGCCGCGGATCTCGACGGTGTAAGTCATGGAATCGCCATTCGGGTCGGATGCCAGCCAGCGCGCGCCGATCCATCCCTTGTCCCACTGCATGGCGGGCGTGTTGGTGGGCGGCGGCTCCAGGCTGGGCGCGGGCGCCACCGGAGGTCTGTGCCCTCCTAGCGGCGGCAGCGTCAGCATCTGCGGCTGCGCGCCGCCTACCAGCAGCGTGACCGCCACGGGGAATTTGTAGTTGGCGGGCGTGATTTCGATCTGCTCCACGCGTGGCGCCAGATTCTTGGGCAGCTAGGCCACACCAACCGATTCCAGTTGCGGCGAGCGGCCTTCCGCGTTGGCGGTGAGGGTGGCTTTCCATTGCAGGAAACGCGCCCCGGGGGAAGCTACCGGCGCCCCTTTGGGATCCGCGATGGCGGCCGACCACGGGCTCCAGTTTTGCTGCGGCTGATCGAGGTTGCCGCTGCGCGTCGCCAGTGCCACCCGCCCGCCGTCCAGCCTGGCTTCGAAGGTGAGGCGTCCCCATTGCGAAAACAAGGCGGCGTCAAACACGTCGCTTTCGAGCGTGCCCTCGCGTTCCAGGGCCGGCCCGATTTCATACAGCTTGCCCACGTTGCCGGTGACGGCGTAGAGGCGCCCGCCGGGCCCGCCAGCGAACGCCGTCACCTGGGCGGAAGCCGTTGTCAGCAGAGCGCTGTAGAGAAACGGCGTTTCGACGCGATACACGCCGCCGTGGTTGCCGGTGCCTAAAATGGCGCGGCCTTCGCTATCGAAGCCAATGGCGTACACCACATCGCGCGCGTTCGTCCAGATGCGTTCCGGGTCGCCATCAGGCGCAATGCGATAGACGTCGCTGCCGCCGGTCACTCCCGTGGATGGCGCCAGCGTCGCCGGCAGGGCCGCAATCCGGTGCGGCGCAGCTTGCGGCGGGGCTCCCGGCGTCACCACCGAAACTGTGGCTGTGACAGCCGGCGTCAACTGGGGCGGCGGCGCCGGAGCTGGCGCGGACGGCGCCGATTTTCCGCCCACCGCGGCGGCGTAAATCGCGCCATCGGCCGCCACCGCCACCGCGGTCACTTCCGTCTTCGGCATCTGGTAGAGCACAAAACCTTCGCCGGCGGGCGAAACGCGCAGCACCAGCCCGCGCGGTTCGGTGCCCACAATCAGGTTGCCCTTCGTATCCAGCGTCATCGAGCGCACATGAGTCTCATCGGCGTGGAAGAAGACAGCGCCTTTGCCGTCGGGCGTGACGCGGTAGATCTCGCCCGGGTCGCCGGTCGCCACATAGAGATCGCCCGCCGCGTCAAACGCGAGCGCCCAGATGTACTTGGTCTTGGGATCGAAAAAAACCTCCGGCTTGGCCCCGCCGACGATACGGTAGACTTTGCCGTCGGGCGAGGTGGCGGCGTACACGCGGTCCTTGGCGTCGATGGCGACAGCTTGAACCGCCAGGCCTTCCAGTTCCGCCGCCAGCTCTCCTTTGCCGCCGGGCCGAACCCGGTAGAGCTTGGCATTGGGGCCGCCGCCGAGATAAAGCACGCCCTTGGAATCGCGCGCGATCGCCCACAGGTACACCAGCGACGTGTCGAACATTTCGCGAGACTCCGGAGCCAGCGTGATCAGGCCGTCGCTGCGCAGAGACAGCTTCTTGACGTCGCCCTTTTCGAAATCGCCGTATTCGTCCTGCGACCAGAAGCGGGTGTCGCCTGCATGGAGCGCGGCGCAGGCAACAAAAACAGCCGCGGCGCGAAAAGAGAAGATCGATAGTCGGTTCATGAGGAGATTCGTGATGCGGACGGCCAATCGTGCCATGGATGCGGACGGCGCAAAGCGCGATCGAGGGCCTGTGCCGTCTTCATTTGACGTGGATCTGAAGCGAGAAGCTGCCCGTAACCACGTAATCGAACGGCAGCGCCATCTGCTCGACGGCGGTCTCGGGCGTGGTGACCAGCGAACGGCCGGGCGAGCGCCCGGCCTGCATCACGTTCAGCACCGAGCCCGGCAGGCTGGGCATGGTCTTGTCGTCATAGTACGCCGTGGGGCTGGCTTCCATCAGCGAAACGTACAGCCGGTTGTTGGATCGCTCCTGGTTGAGCAGAGATACCGTTTCCGGGATGTCCAGGAAGTGGCTCATCATGCTCGCCATGTTCTGCAACCGGTCGGCGGTGTCCGCATCGCTCAGCAGGATGCGATGGTCGCCCTTGGCAAAGCTTTCGGGAATGCGGATGGTGAAATCGCGTTCGATGGGTTCGCCGCGGTAGGGCCGCAGGAACACTTTCACCGGGACCTGCTGGCCGGCTTCGACATCGGTATCGGCCAGCCACGCATTTTCGATCGCGGCGATCCGCCGCTCCGGCAGCAGATCCACGGTTACGTTCACCCGCTTCACTTCCGGCGTCTTCACGTTGTTCAGGTATAGCCGGTTGAACTTGTCGCCGAACCAGCCCGCCAGCACCATCGAGGCCGGCATCGGCATCTCGCCGGTGGTCTGCATGGTGGAAAGCGCAATGTTGCGGTTGCCGTTCATCTCCACCTGGCCGCTCAGCCGGTAAGTCGCTTCCTCGGCGAACTCATTGAGCTCCGAGACCGAGTTATAGAGCGTCAGCATCATCAGGTAAGGAGTCCACTTCTGTTGCACGAAGATGTGGAAGTGGAATTCCTTTTCGCGCGACACGCGGCTCTTATCGTCGAAGGCGCGCACCCGCACGTCAACCGGAATCATGGGGCTGACGCCGCCGAGCACGCCCTCGATGCCGCTGTGCCGGTCCTGATGGAGCGCGCCGACAATCTCGGTGGCGTTGGCCATCTTGTTCGGCTGGTAGGAAGAGGCGAGCGTCATCAGCACTTCGCCCTTGCTCATCGGCATGTCCACCGGACCCAGATTGAAGAAAGGATGCCCGAAGGCGAGCACGCGTTTGCCGTCGTTGTAAGTCACCGTGCCGAGACCGGTGACGGTCAGGTCGCCATCCACCAGCACGCCCGCCACCGCGTCGCCCGGATTGAGCGCGTGTTCCCAGCCCGGCGCCGGCTGGCTGCCGCGAAGATCGCCGCCCGCGCCTCCCTGCACCAGGTGTACGCCCATCTCGCGGAACAGCGGGCCGAACTCGCGCAGCGTGTCGTCGGTGAAGCCGGATAGCGCCAGCGGCGCCTCAATCGGCTCCATGATGGGCATATCGGGCGGCAGCCCGGCGCTCACCGCGCCCGCCGCCACCAGTTGTCCCAGCAGATCGCCCGGCACCGCGGCCTGGTTGTTGCGCGGCGCAGGCTGGCCCGGCGTGCGCGAGTCGTTCGGTCGCGATTGGTCGAAGTCCTGGATTTCCAGCATCGACTGTATCGGCGTGATGCCGCAAATCGCGTCCGGAGAAAACACGCTCAGCCGCAGCGCAACCGCGCCCACCAGCTTGCCATCGATATAGACCGGGCTGCCGCTCATGCCCGCGGCCACGTTGGTGCGCGCCGCCTTGCCGCCCATCTTGGCGATGATGATGTCCTGCTTCGGCCCCCACATATCCTTCCAGCGGCCGATGATTTCGATCGGTACCGGTTCCGGCTCCGTGCCCTGGAACACGGTCCAGGCCACGCCTTTCATGCCCGGCTTCACCTGGTCGAGCGGCAGGATCTCCACCTTACCGGCCTTCGGGCGGGCCATGGGTGCGTCTTTGGCGAGCAGGGTGGGCGCAGCAACCGCGAACCCCAGCAGAATCGCGGCGGTGTGCAATTTCATGTAAATCGAGAACTCCAGTTGCTTCAATTGTACTATGGAGGACCGGGCGGCACCGCCGGAGGGCCGCTCCAGGTGGGACAGGCGCTTTCGCCTGTCGCCGCGCTCCGCTGCCCGCGCGAAAAGCACTGGTTGGGCATGCTTGCCCGTGCGCCCCCACCACCCAGCCGGGGCGGAACAGTGCTAAAAAGTAAAGTAGGGTCGTTCCTCTCCGCATGTCCACGTCTGTGAACCCGGTACGGGATATCGAAATGACTACGCTCGCCAACGGCCTGCGCGTCATCAGCGAGCGCATGCCGCACGTGCGTTCGGTTTCGGTGGGCATCTGGGTGTGCACCGGCTCGCGCCGTGAGATCGCGGAGCGCAACGGCATCTCGCACTTCATCGAGCACATGCTGTTCAAGGGCACCACCAGTCGCTCGGCGGAAGATATCGCGCGCTCGGTGGATTCGATCGGCGGCAACCTCGATGCCTTCACCGCCAAAGAGCTGGTTTGCTTCAACACCAAGGTCCTTGACGAGCACCTGTCGCGCGCCTTCGACGTGCTCGCCGACCTCGTGCTCCATCCCCTGTTTCGCGACGAAGACATCGACAAGGAAAAGGGCGTCATCCTGGAAGAAATCAAGATGGAGGCCGACAGCCCCGATTACCTGGTCCAGGAAATCTTCTCTTCCAACTTCTGGAAGGATCACCCGCTGGGCAAGCCCATCCTGGGCACGCCCGAAACCGTCGGCAAGCTCGATCGGGCCGCCCTTCTGGACTATTACGCCGCCGTCTACACGCCTTCCAACCTGATCGTAACCGCGGCCGGTAATTTGACGCACGAAACGCTCGTGGGCCTGGCCCGCCGGTATTTTGACGAACTGCCGGCCAGCCCGCCCGCGCCGGCCGACCTGGCTCCGCACACCCACGCGCGCATCGCGCTCCGCAACAAGCGCGCGCTCGAGCAGGTCCATCTCTGCCTGGGCGTTCCATCGCACCCGCTGCCGCACCGCGAGCGCTTCGCGTGTTATGTGCTCAACACCCTGCTCGGCGGCGGCATGAGCTCCCGGCTGTTTCAGAACATCCGCGAGCGCCAGGGGCTGGCCTATGCGGTCTTCTCGGAACTCAGCCCCTATCGCGATACCGGCTGCCTTTCGGTCTACGCCGGCACTTCGCGCGAATCCGCGCGCCGCGTGGTCGAATCGATTCTCAAGGAATTCCGCGACCTGAAGGAGCAGCCGGTGGGCGAGGAAGAGCTGCGCCGCGCCAAGGACTACCTGAAGGGTTCGCTCGTGCTCGGCCTGGAATCGACCTCGTCCCGCATGTCCGGCCTGGCCCGCAACGAGATCTACTTCGGCCGCTTCTTTTCGGTCGACGAGTTGCTGGAGAGCATCGAAGCGGTGGCGGCGGACGGTCTGCAAGAGCTGGCGCGAACCTTCTTCGACTCGCGCCACATCGCGCTCACCATCCTCGGCAACCTGGAAGACTTGCACGTCGCGCGCGAAGACCTGGTCTGCTGAAGCGCGAGCAAGGGTCTCTCGGGAAGTAATCAGCCCAATCGGCGCCAACCGCTTTCGCTTCGCTGCGCCGATGGCGTACTCTGGAAAGCATGGCAACTGAGGAGACTGTAACACTGGGTGGGGGATGTTTCTGGTGCCTGGAAGCCGTCTACCAGCAGATGGAGGGTGTGCTCGCCGTCGAATCCGGTTACATGGGCGGGAGCATCGCCAACCCAACGTACCAACAGGTGTGCACCGGCTCGACCGGCCACGTGGAAGTCCTCCAGGTGAAATTCGATCCCGCGATTTCCAGCTTCCGCGACATCCTCGAAGTCTTCTTCGCGATTCACGATCCCACTTCTCGCGACCGCCAGGGCGACGATGTCGGCATCCAATACCGGTCCGTCATTTTCTATCACAGCGAGGCACAACGCCAGGCCGCCGAAGAAACCATTCGCGAGTTGAATGCGGAAAAGATCTGGTCCGTGCCCATCGTCACCGAACTGCGCGCCGCCAAAACCTTCTACCGCGCCGAGAACTACCACCACGACTATTTCCGCAACCACTCGAGTGAGCCCTATTGCGCCTTCGTCGTCGCTCCCAAGGTGCGCAAATTCCGCGAAAAATTCGCGGCCAAACTACGCAACGAGGCCTGAACTATGGGCCTTTAACGAAATAGCCGGGTTCACTAGTCCGGTTGGCGCAGTTATTACGAAACGAGTCCTCTAAAGCATGCGCCTGGCGATTCTCTCCGATATTCACGACAACGTCTGGAAGCTGGCAGCCGCGCTCGACGCTGCGCGTGGCGCCGATGCCATGATCTGCTGCGGCGACCTCTGCTCGCCCTTCATCGTCCACCAGTTGGGCCGCGGATTTTCCGCCCCCATCCACGTCATTTTCGGCAACAATGACGGCGACCTGTTCCGCATCACCGCCAACGCCGCCCGCTATCCGCAGATCAAGATCCACGGCGAAATGCTGCGTGCCGAATTCGGCGGCAAGCGCATCGCCGCCAACCACTATGACAACATCGCGCGCGCCATCGCCGCCTCCGACGAATTCGACATCGTCTGTTACGGCCACAACCACGTCTACGATGTAAGTCGCATCGGCCGCACGCTCGCCATCAATCCGGGCGCCATCATGGGCGCCACCTTCGCCCCCGATGGCGCCCGCACCGATGTTCCATCCACCTTCGTCATCTACGACACCGAAACCGGCCAGCCGCAGCGTTTCGAAGTAACCTAAGTGGGGCAGGCGCTTCCGCCTGCCAACAAAGGCGGAGTACCTATGCTGCCCCCACAGACACATTGGCGCAGGTTACACGGCCCCGCGTCCTGCTTCTTTCGGCGCAATATTGAAGGATGCCGCAGCAAGGCAGGAATGCCTTTTGGCTGGGCGCTTTTTGTGGGCGCGGCAGAGTCGTGTCCTTTTGTGCTCGGCGCTGCTGTCCTCGCTCCGTCTACCCCACTACCCGCGGCAGTTCTTCCATCGGCCCCATCCACTCCAGTTCGCGCTCGATGTCAGGATGAAGTCGATATTTCTTGCGCACCGCTTCCAGCTTCGCGCCGCGAATATCGATCTTGCTCAGGTCGTATTGGCCGATGCCGAAATCGCCGCAGAAGTTCAAGTATCCAAGCCACTTCGGATTGACGCCCATTACTTCCAGTCCAACCCGGTCGGCCGCAATGTAGTCGCGCGAAGCAATCGCCACGCGCGAAGCGACCGGCGTCCCGGACGATGGGCCATTGCCTTCCATCCCCTCGTACCCGTCAATCACCGCCGCGCCCCAGAACGGCTTCATCGCCTGCGCGGTGAGGAAAATGTTGTAGTGCGTCTGCCGCAGCCCGTTGTGCGTCACGCGCTTGTCGTTCCATTCCGGCCTTACGCCCGGCGCGCTGTGCAGCGGTGCGCCCAGCGCCATGTTCTTTACAGTCAGCGTCGCCACCACGGTGTTGTGCGTTTTCAGAACCGCGGCGCAGATAACAAATGCGTCCGGGTCCATCAGCCGCGCGCCCAGCCGCGCCGCCTTGGCATGCAGGTCGTAATCGATCAGCGGAACGGTGACGTACTTCGCCTCACGATTCAAGTCCACCATCCCCACCCGCAGCGGCCGGTGCTCGCTCGCCATCTGCCGGTATCCGAACTCCTCGAACGCCTCCATCGTGTCGCCCGCCGAAGCCTCCGCCACCATCACCGGCCCTTTGAATCGCGGCTCCAGGTAATCCAGAATGCCATGAACCGCGCCCGGGTGCGTGGCCGCAAGCTGGTTTGTCGTGGAGACGAAATTGGGCTTGATCACCACATACTTTTTCGTCCGCAGCGCTGGGCGGATCTGATCGTCGATCGCCTCGAGCGCCGCGGCGATGTTCTTGCGGCGGTCGTTGCCTTGGACCACCGACACCGTCGAGCGCCCCAGCGGTGGCGCCTGCCCCAACAACGGCCGCAAAGCCGGGGAAAAAGCGGTGAGCTGCAGCATCGCGCGGCGCGTGAAACGCATGGGGGTCGACCTCCACTCTGAAATACAATAGGATATTAGCATCTCGTCATAGTTAACTTGGAGCCGTACACATGAATCGCACCGCTTCGCGCCGCAGTTTTCTCGCCGCCGGGCTCGCCTTGCCCGCCGCCGCATCCGCCGCCCGCTCCTCCGACCCGCCGCCGGCGCCGCCCCACGCCGGCCCCGCCGCGCCGGCCCTCGAGTATCGCACCCTGGGGAAAACCGGGCTCAAGGTGACCACCGTCGGCTTCGGCTGCATGATCACTTCCGATGGCAGCGTCATCGAGCGCGCCGCCGATATGGGCATCACTTACTTCGACACCGCCCGCGTTTATCAAAATGGCAACAATGAGCGCATGGTCGGGGCCGCGCTCAAGGGCAGGCGCAAGAACATCGTGCTGTCCAGCAAATCCGGCGCCCATACCCGCGCCGACGCCCTCGAGCAGCTCGATATCAGCCTCAAGCAGCTCGGCACGGATTATCTCGATATCTGGTACCTGCATGGCAAGACCCATCCCGAAGACATCACCGATGAGCTGATCGATGCGCAGCAAACCGCCAAACAGGCGGGTAAGATTCGTTTCGCCGGCGTCAGCACCCACAGCGGTCAGGCTGAGCTCATTCCTTTCCTCGCCGCGCATCCCAAAATCGACGTGATTCTCTCGGCCTATAACTTCACGCTGGAGCCCGTGGTGAGCACCGTATTGGAACAGGCGGCCAAGGCGGGCAAGGGCACCGTCGCCATGAAAGTGATGGCAGGTGGTTTTCGCACCTTGAAGCCGGACAATCCCACCTATCAAAAGCTGAAGCGGGAGGGCGGCATGTTGTCGGCGCTCAAGTGGGTCACGCGCAATCGCAACGTCTGCACCACCGTCCCCAGCATGACGGATATCGACCAGCTCGAGGAAAACATCAAGGCCATGTCCGAGCCCTTCGGCGCCGCCGACGAGAAGCGGCTGGCCGCCCACCTGGAGCGCATCGGCCCGCTCTACTGCCGAATGTGCGGCGCCTGCCGGGGACAGTGCCGCCAGGGTCTGCCGGTCGAAGACATGCTGCGCTTCCTCACTTACGCCGATGGCTACGGCCAGTTCGCGCTCGGCCGCGAGCACTTTCTTTCGCTCGCCCCCGCTCACGTAGCGGCGAGCTGCGCCGATTGCGATTCCTGCACGGTGGAATGCCGCCACGGCGTCAAGGTGCCGGAGCGGCTGCTGCGCGCGCAGGAGCTGTTCCGGTGCTAGGCATATCTCCGATGCGCCTTCCGAGCCGCGCCCCGAGGGCACCCCGTAACGGAGCGGTAGTTACGCTCATCGCGAAGCCCGTCCCCACCGCACTGCTGGCGCTCTCGCTGGCAGCGCTTGCCTGGGCGAGCGGCGCCCCGGCCCCGGCGCCATCCTGCGCGCTTGTACCCGGCTGGTCGCAAAGTGGCCCGGCCCGCGCTTATGAAGGCGCCAACCTTTTCGAGTATATGGATGGCAACGCCGAAGGCTATCTCATTTACGGCTTCCGCGGCATGAAGGGAGTCACTTGCCGGCAAGGCGAGATCAGTTTCGTCATCGATCTTTCCGATATGGGCGATGCCGATTCCGCTTATGGCATCTTCTCCGCCAATCGCGATCCCTCCGAACCGGTCAGTCAGATCGGGATGGCCGGACAGGTGACGCCGCGCCGCGCCATGTTCGTCAAGGGAAGCTACTTCGTCGAGATCGCCGCCAACCCGGAAGGCGATCACACCGCGGCACTGCGGGCGTGGCTCGCGGCTCTGGATGGCACCATCACCGGCAGCACCGTTTTGCCCGAAGCGCTCGCCTGGTTTCCCGCCGCCGGCCGGCAGTCGCTGCGCCTGGTGCCGGAAAGCGTGCTCGGCATACGCCTGCTAAAGCGCGGTTACGTGGCCCAGTACGATTTCGGCAAGGCCTTCGTGGCGTTCGAAACTTCGTCCGATTCCGCCAACGCCGTCATGCAGAAACTGCGCGCCCGCTTCGATCAGGTCACCGCCGCGAATCTCGCTGACGACGCGTTTCAGGCTACCGACCGGTATCTTGGCCACCTGTTCATCTTCCGCAAAGGCCGCCTGATCGGCGGCTACTCGATCAAAGCCGAAGGCCACGACCCCGCCGCCCTGGCTGCCGCCCTGGCCGCCCAAATCCGCTAGCTCCTCTGTGAGGCTGGTCCCCGACCGGCGCGTTTCCCCCGTAGGGGCCGGGCATGCCCGGCCCGCGCCTCCCCTCACGCCGGTGACAACCCCAATCACCACTCCACTCTCCCACTAACTCAATCACTTAGCCCACATCTACGATCCAAAATCCCTTGACACACCCGGCATACCGTAATTGGGACTGTGGCGCCAGGCTCCGCTGCTAGTCCTTACTTGTTGGCCAACAAGCGTTGCACTCAGGTGGTACTGAACTTCCGGCGCCCGTGAACGGCATGCGGGGTCCCCCTTGGGCTGGACTCCGACGGAAGACCTTGGATTCTGGAATCCATAACCGCCGGCGGTATACGGATAGCTATTATTGCCGCCCGCCGGATAACAGAGAGTAAGGAACAAATCGACCAGGCAATGCTCGCCGTCAAAGCGGGCCAATACATTGAAGTTTCTACTCAAACCATCGGGCGGCCGAAACGCACGGCGATAAGTCCGCGAAGCCCCGGCCACCCGCAACGTATCTATCGTTTCATCCACACCTCAAGCCCGTAGTGTCCCATCCCCGACCGTAGGGGCCGGGCATGCCCGGCCCGCTCACGCAATTATTCTCCATCACTCCCCAAAAAAGCAAAATCGGTCAAGCAGTTCCGTGCTGGCTGACTTACACTCTGGGTTGGAGGCAACCATGATCCTTTGGAAACGCGCCACAGTGCTCGGCCTCTTGAGCTGGCTGGTTCCGTTCTTCATCTCATTTCTATTATTCCCGCTGAAGAAGCCCAACGCCGCGCTGTTCGAGACCCTCATGAACCTGGTCTTGCTCCTCACCGGCGGGGCGCTGCTCAGCATGTATTTTCGAAACCGGCCGGTTGCGCTCCGTGAAGCGGTGCTCGTGGGAGCGCTCTGGGTTGGCATGAATCTTCTGTTCGACTACCCTATGTTCGCTTTTGGACCTATGAAGATGACGGTGTCGACCTATTACTCTGAGATCGGCCTCGGCTACTTGGCCTTTCCGGCGCTGGCCTTTGGGGCGGCGCGCCTGGCGCGGCGATGAAGGCTTCGACCGAGCAGGATTACTACCAGCGCATCGTCCGCACGCTGCTGTTCATCCAGGGGCATCTGGACGATGACCTGGAACTGGACCAGGTCGCTGCCGTGGCGGCCTTTTCTCGATTCCACTTTGCGCGCATTTTCCGGGGCCTCGTCGGCGAAACACTGAAAGAACACATCCGGCGGTTGCGGTTGGAGCGCGCCGCTCGGAACCTCAAGCAGCACGACGATCCCATCACTCAGCTTGCATTAGAAGCCGGATTCGAAACCCACGAATCCTTCACGAGGGCATTCGGAGCCATGTTTGGAATACCACCTTCCGCTTACCGTGCCGCACACAAGCCCGCGCCTGAGGCGGCTTCCGGCACTCACATAGACGATGTGGCGGGTTACCATCCGCCGGACTACGGGGACGTTCCGCCGCCGGAGATCAAAGAGCTCGCGCCGGTGCAGGTGGTTTTCCTGCGCCACGTGGGCGCCTACAGCCAGGTCGGCGCCACCTGGGGACGGCTGATGGCTTGGGCCGGAATGCGGGGCCTGCTCGGGCCGGGCATGAAAATGTTTGGCATCGTGCACGACGATCCGGACGTGACGCCGGAAGATAAGATCCGCTATGATGCCGCAGTGTCCGTCACCCGCCCGGTCTCTCCCGATGGCGAGTTCGGGGTGATGGAACTCGCCGGCGGCTGCTATGCCATTGCCACCCATCGCGGACCGTACGAAGGGCTCGCGAAAGCCTATCAGGGCATCTACGGCGCCTGGCTGCCGAAAAGCGGGTATGAGCTGCGCGATGCCCCGGCCTTCGAGCAGTACCTCAACTCACCTCAGACCACCAAGCCGGAAGGTCTGCTGACCCTGATTCACGTGCCGGTCGCGCGATGATCGAGGGACGCGGCGCCAGCCGCGACTGTGAGGGAGCGGTTGCCGGCGATTGCCTTCGCTATTCTCCGACAAGCTGCGGGTCTAACTGGCGTACTGCCGCTTCCACTGGGCAAGTTCGCCACTTAGCGTGTTCTTCACGCTGATGTATTGCTCGTTGTCGATCTGATTGCTCCTCTCGCCAGGATCGGCGGGCAGGTCGAAGAGCTCATTGGGGCCCTTGCCATCATTGCGTATGACCAGGTTGTATCGTTCGGTGCGCGCCATCGCGGTGTTGCGATACTGGCCGAACAGAGTGTTCCGCCACGGCCGTTTTTTGGGCAGGCGTTTTCCGGTGGCCAGCGGCAGATAGCTGCGGCCGCATAAGTTGCGGCTAGGTACACTGGCCGAAACCAGGTCGCATACCGTGGGCAGCAAGTCATAGGTGCTCACTAACTCCATCCGCTCTTCTTGCGCCGGCACGTGGCCGGGCCAGGACCACAGCAGCGGCACGCGCACGGATTCGTCGTACATATTGACCGGCTCGGAAGCGTCGCCGGCGTCCCATAAGCCGTGGCGGCCGAGCAGCGCGCCGCACGTGGAAGTAAATACCACCACCGTACGATCCAGCAGTTGCTTCTGAAAAATCTTGCCGGTCAGTGCGCCCACGCTGTCATCCATCATCGAGATAGCGGCCGCTACTTTCCGCAGGTTCGCCACACGATTGTCGAGCAGCTCCTTGCCGCTCCGCGCGTTAGCGGCGGCAATCTCCACGCTGTAATTCTCGAAATTCTCGTGGCTGTATAAGTCCAGATACTTCGACGGAATGTTCCCGTACGGGAGCTCGAGAGCGGAATAGCGGACGCTGAGAAAGAATGGCGCGCCGTCTTTCGGCTGGTCGATCAGCGCCGGCGCGCCCTCGGGCTCGACGCTGTGGCATGCGTAGCCTGCCGCGGCCAGCACTTTTTCCAGCGTGGCATCGGCGGCTGAAATCGCGCCCGCATCCCCGAGTTGCATCGGACTGCGTCCCGTCATCACAGAGGCGAAACCGGGTGCGGCGGCGGGCGCAGCGGTGAAGTGGTTCAGGAAGTGCGTCCCCATTTGCCCGAGCTGGGTCAGATTCGGCATTTTCACTTCTTTGTTGCCGTAAGTGCTCATCATCCACGAGGGCAGGTCGTCGGCCACCAACAACAAAATGTTGGGGCGCTCCTCGACAACCTTTTTGGCGAAGGCGGGCAGCGCGAGGCTGCTGGCAAGAAAATGGCGGCGGGAAATGGGCATGGCTCACTAACAGTATAGTTGGCCGGCGCGGTATCGGCGGGGGAAAGCGGGCGCAAGCAAGCGGTATCGCATCGGCGGTCGCTTTTCGCGACCGTGTGCATCGCAAGCGTTCAAGCGGCGCGGTCCCGCTTGCGTGCCACCGCGATGAGGGATAATCCCGGCCAGGGCATAACCCAGTCCAGCCGGCTCCAGACCCACACGGTCTTGTCGAAAACCTTAAGCACCAGTTTGCTGATTCTCTGCGCGCGCAGGATGCGGCTGTAAATCCACCAGGGCAATGTGCCGGCCTTGTTGAGCTGATAGGCCCGCTCCAGCACAAAGCCGTGGGCTTCCAGCAACCGCGCCAACTCTGCCTTGTTGTACCGGCGCAGGTGTCCGAGCCGCGCATCCAGGCTTCCGAAAAGGCTCAAACCATTCGGCACCAGCACCAGCAATGTGCCGCCGTCATTCAGCACGCCGCGCAGGAAGTCGAGCAACACGCCCGGCTGTTCCAGGTATTCGAGGACATTGACGCACAAAACCGTGTCGAAGCCGGCATCCAGATTACCGAGGCCGCCCGGCTGCTCCGGATCGAAACGCTGCACCACCACGTGTGGCGTTCTTAAGAACCGGTTATTGAGCGCGTGCAGGTGCAACGCGTCCTTTTCGGCAGCCACATAAAGAGTGCGCCGCCCCATCAGCCGGCCCGCGATATTGCCAATGCCGGCTCCGATTTCAAGCACCGTATCGCCCACGTGCGGGCGCAGTTTGCGCGCCAGCCAGGCGAGATATTGCGGCGTGCCGGTCAAATTGTCGAGCACGCCCCGCCCATACGGCGCCGCATACAGATCGTCGATCAACCAGAATCTCAGGATCACGCCCAGCGCTTTGAAGCCGTCTTTCCAGCCGATCTTCTTGCCTTCTTCGTAGGTCCGTCCGTGATAGCTGATCGGAACCTCATAAATGCGCAGCTTCCGCTTGGCGCACTTCATCACGATCTCCGGCTCGAAACCGAAACGGTCCGAGCGGATGGGAATGCTCTTCAGCAGATCGGTGCGAAAGACCTTGTAGCAGGTCTCCATATCCGTCAGGTTCAAATTGCAGAACATGTTGGAAACCAGCGTCAAGCCCTTGTTGAGCATCGAGTGCCAGAACGGCAGGACGCGGCTCTGCTCGCCGGCCATGTAGCGCGAGCCAAAAACCGCGTCGGCGCGGCCGTCCAGCAGCGGACGCAGCAGGCGCGGATACTCGGCCGGATCGTATTCCAGGTCGGCATCCTGAATGATGGCGAAGTCTCCGCTCGCTTTCTCGATCGCCGTGCGCACGGCGGCGCCTTTGCCGCCATTGCGTTCGTGCCGGTAGAGCTGGATCTGCGGAAACGCGCCGGCCAGCCGCTCCAGGATGGCGTACGTTCCGTCGCTGGAACAGTCGTCCACAACGACTAACTCGCGCTCCATATCTTCCGGAATCGGCGCCGCCAGCACTTGAGAAATGCAGCGCTCCACCATGGTGCGCTCGTTGTACACCGGCATCAGGATCGAAAGCTTCATCGAGAATGCAGAGGGTGCGCCATATCGAAGTGGGAATCGGGGGCTTCGCTATTTCCGAGTCGCGCACCCGAATACAGAGTCTAGCAAAGGTTGGAGGCCGCTTCTTGCGATAATCGAAGTTGGGCGGTTGTTCCCTTGCGAATCGCGCTCCTCCAGATCGACACAACCCCAGGCGACCTGGCCGGCAATGCCCGGCGAATCATCGAAGGCGCCATGCGCGCCCGGAAGCTGAATGCCGACCTGGTGGTGACCACCGAGCTGGCGCTGATGGGATACCTGCCGCGCGACTTACTGCTGAGCGAGGGTTTCGTGCGCCAGGGCAGGGAGGTGCTGGCCCAATTGGCCGCCGACTTGGCCGGCGGGCCGGCCCTGCTGGTCGGCGTTGCCACGCCCAACGACGCCGATATCGGCCGCCCGCTTTTCAATAGCGCGGTGTTGCTCGATGCGGGCCATGCCGGGCCGGCCTTCCACAAGACTTTGCTGCCCACTTACGACGTCTTTGACGAAGACCGCTACTTCGAACCGGCGGCCGGCCCGCAGGTTCTCGATTGGCATGGCCGCCGCCTTGGCATCAGTATTTGCGAAGACGTTTGGAACGATCGTAATTTCTGGCAGCGCCGCCGCTATCAGCGGGACCCCATCGAAACCCTGGTTGCGGCCGGCGCGCAAGCCATCCTCAATCTCTCCGCCTCGCCCTTCTGGGTGGGCAAGCAGCTCCTCCGCGAGGACATGCTCAGCCACATGGCGCGGCGGCACGGCCTGCCGCTGGTCGCGGTCAACCAGGTGGGTGGAAATGACGACCTCCTCTTTGACGGCCGCAGTTGCGCTTTCGATGCCGCCGGCCGCATGTTCGCCCGCGCCAGGGGATTCGAAGAGGATCTGGTGGTGGTGGACCTCGACGCCGCCACGGGCCCGATCGCCGCCGACGATTTCACCCCCGAGGCCGAAATCTGGAATGCGCTGGTGATGGGCGTGCGGGATTACGCCTGCAAGACCCACTTCCGCCAGGCGCTGCTCGGTTTGTCCGGCGGCATCGATTCCGCTCTCACCGCGGCCATCGCCAGCCAGGCTCTGACGCCGGACAACGTGCTCGGCGTGCTGATGCCATCGCTGTACTCGAGCGGCAGCAGCGTCGACGATGCGCTCGAACTGGCGCGCAACCTGGGCATTCGCACCATGACCTTGCCGATCACCGGCATCATGCAAACCTACGACGCCGTGCTTGAAGAACCTTTTCACCATCTGCCCTGCGATGTCACCGAGGAAAACATTCAATCGCGCATTCGCGGCAATCTGCTGATGGCGCTTTCCAATAAGTTCGGTTCCCTGCTGCTCACTACCGGCAATAAGTCGGAGTTGGCAGTAGGTTACTGCACCCTGTACGGCGACATGAACGGCGGCCTGGCGGTGATCGCTGACCTCCCCAAGATGATGGTCTATCGAGTCGCGCGCTGGCGTAACCAGTGCCAGCACGACATTCCGGACAATATCTTCACCAAGACGCCCTCGGCGGAGCTGCGGCCCGATCAGACCGACCAGGACTCTCTGCCGCCCTACGAGCTGCTCGATCAGATTCTCGAATTGCACGTCGAACAATCGCAGTCCGCCGAAGAGATCATCGCCAAGGGTTTTCCGGAAGCCGATGTGCGGCGCGTCCTGCGGCTGGTGCGCAACGCCGAGTTCAAACGCAAACAGGCTGCGCCCGTGCTGAAAGTGACTTCGCGGGCATTCGGAACCGGCTGGCGCATGCCGATCGCGCGCGGCGACGCTTGACCGTGGCGCGGGCCGCGGGCCTGTGTACCCCGGCCCGGCATCTCGCGCCCAGCATCAGCTTCCTTCCGCCCCACTGCTATCATGTGTTTTCATGCGCGTACCGTTGCTCGACGTGCGGCGCCAGAATCTGCCGCTCGAGGCTGAACTATCGGCGGCCTTCGAGCGCGTCCTGCGCTCCGGCCAGTTCATTCTCGGCCCCGAAGTGGAGCAGTTCGAAAGCGCGGCCGCCGCGGTTGCCGGCGCCCGTTTCGGCATCGGCGTGTCCTCGGGCACCGACGCAATCCTGGTGGCCCTGATGGCGCTCGGCATCGGACCCGGCGACGAGGTGATCTGTCCTTCGTTCACGTTCTTCGCCACCGCCGGTTGCGTGGCGCGCGTGGGCGCGGTTCCGGTGTTCGCGGATTCGTGCGCCGAGTGCTTCAATCTGGACCCGGCCGGACTCGAGCGCCGCATCACCCCACGCACTAAAGCGATCATTCCGGTGCACCTGTTCGGACAGCCGGCGGACCTGGATGACATTTTGGAAGTGGCCCGGCGGCACAAGCTGGCCGTCATCGAAGACGCGGCGCAAGCCTTCGGCGCCGAATACCGGGGCCGGCCGGTCGGCTCCATCGGCGAATTCGGCATCATCAGCTTCTTCCCGTCGAAAAACCTGGGCGCGCTCGGCGATGCCGGGCTGGTGGTGACCAACGACCCGTCACTGGCCGAGAAAGCGCGGTGGCTGCGCAATCACGGGATGCATCCCAAGTACATGCACAGCATCGTGGGCGGCAACTTCCGGCTGGACGCGCTGCAAGCCGCATTGCTGGCGGCGAAGCTTCCCCATCTGCCCGAATACACCGCGCGCCGCCAAAAGAACGCGGCCGAATACACGCGCGCTTTGGCCGATGCGGCAACCGGAGCCCCCATCGCTATTTTGCCTCCGGTGACACATCCGGACCGCACCCACATTGCGAACCAGTACACCATCCGCGTGCGGCGCGGGCCCGCCTGGCGCCAGCGCGAATCGCCGCGCGACGCTTTGCGCTGCCGCCTGGCGGAACGCGGGATCGCTTCCGAAATCTATTACCCGGTTCCTTTGCACGCGCAGGAGTGCTTCCTTGGGTTCGGTCCGCATCCGGTCCTGCCCGTGGCCGAAGAGGCGGCCCGGGAGGTTCTGAGCCTGCCCGTATTCCCCGAGTTGACCGCGGAAGAAACCGCGTCTGTGGCGGCGGAGATCCGCCAGTTTGCGAGCGAGACCAATGGCTAATCCGCGCCTGAACCAGCTCATCGAACGCTTCGGCGCCGGCCGCATCCTGGTGGCCGGCGACCTCATGCTGGACGAATTCATCTGGGGCAATGTGTCCCGCATTTCGCCCGAGGCGCCGGTGCCCGTGGTCGAGGTGACCTCCGAATCGTATTATCCGGGCGGCGCCGCCAATGTGGCGCGCAACGTCCGCGAGTTCGGCGCGGCCACCCATGTGGCGGGGATCGCCGGCGCCGATCCGCCGGGCGGCCGGTTGCTCGAATTGCTCGATGCCGCGGGCATCGATACCAGCGGCGTGCTGCGCGATCCCTCGTTTTCCACCACCGTGAAGACGCGCATTATCGCCCGCAACCAGCAGGTGACGCGCGTGGATCGCGAGCGCCAGGCGGCGCTCAGCGCCGCGCAGTCCGAATTCGTGCTGGCGCAACTCGCACGGACGATCGACGCCGTGGATGCCGTTATCGTGGCGGACTATCGCAAAGGTTTCCTGACGCAGCCGCTCGCCGATTTTATCGGCCGCAAGGTGCGCGCGGCGGGAAAAATCCTGGCCGTCGATCCCCATCCCTATACCTCGCTCGTCTGGCAGGATGCCACCGTCATCAAACCCAACCGCCGGGAAGCGTTTCTGGCGGCGGGCGTTGCGCCGGGCGAGCCGGTCGAGCCACCGCTCGAAGATCAGGCGTTGCTGGCCGCCGGGCGGCGCCTGCAGGCGCTTTGGCGCCCCAAGAGCTTGTTGATCACGCTGGCCGCGCAGGGCATGCTGCTGCTCGAAGAGCAGGCGCCGCCCCGCCATCTGCCGGCCCACGCCAAGGACGTCTTCGACGTTTCCGGTGCCGGCGACACGGCGATTGCTGTGCTGGCGCTGGCGTTGGCCGCCGGCGCCACGCCCGGCGAAGCCGCCGAACTGGCCAATCACGCCAGTGCCATCGCCGTGGGCAAACTGGGAACGGCCACCGTAACCGCGGCCGAACTGGCGGCCAGCGTCGCAAGATCATGAGCCGGCGCAGGGCGGTGTTCTTCGATCGCGACGGGACGTTGATGGACGAAGTCGAATACTGCAGCGATCCCGCCAAAGTCAGGCTCATTCCAGGCGTGCCGGAAGCGCTCGAGGAACTGAAGCGCGCCGGCTTTTTGACGATCATCGTTACCAACCAGGCCGGCATCGGCAGAGGCCTGTTCACCGAGGCGCAGTATCACGCCGTCCAACAGGAGTTGCTCCGCCACATCGGCGCCAGTCGGATCGACGCATCCTACTTCTGCCCGGACGCCCCCGGCGTTCCCTCGCTACGCCGCAAGCCGGAGCCCGGGATGGTGCTCGAAGCCGCGGCCGATTTCCAGATCGACCTGGCGGCGTCGTTTTTCGTGGGCGACAAGGCGATCGATATTGAATGCGGCCGGCGCGCCTGCACCCGCACCATCCTGGTGCGCACCGGCTATGGCGCCGCGCTCGAGCGCGATCCAAATCTCAAGCCGGATTTTATCGCCGACGATGCGCCCGCGGCCGTGCGCTGGCTATTGCAGCAGTAACGGGGCGCGAGGCTCGCGGCCGGCTGGCTCGACTCACTGGATGCGGATCGGGTCGGCCCAGGTCCCGCGGAAAAGAAATTTCTGCGCGTAGATCGTCTTGGTGAACTTGCCGTAGCGGATATCGGTCCCGGCATAGAGGCCCAGCACAAAACAATCATCAGGCAGCGAGAACGTGTCTGAGATACTCTGCTGTTTTCGCTTGGGGTCGATGGTTCGCTGATGGGTTTCTCCCGGCTCCCAGCCCTTGTGGGGAGCAAAGACATAGCGCAACTCGCTTCCGAGTGTGAAAACGGTGTTGTTGCTGATCTCGTATTCCACCGGAACTTCTTTGGCGTTGTCCAGGTCCGTGACCGGGGTGCGCAGCTCGAGCGTGGGCCACACGATCGGCTCCTTGCCCGTGAGCACCACCACCGACTCATACTTGAGCAGACGGCCCTGGGCGTTGTAGCTTTCGAACACCAATTCGCGATCCTTGAGATCTTCGCCCGCGAACGAGAGCTTCCCGCTCAAATATCCATGGGCGTCCGGCGCCGTTTCCCAAAGCACTGCGTCCTGGTAGATGACCCTGAACCGCTTGACCTCCGGTCCCAGGAAGGCTTCCACCGGAACCTCATTGAGGTAGAACTGCTGATTCTTGGGAGAGGCTACCAGCGCCTGGTTATACTCGGCGAGCGCGTGCCACACCGGCCGCGGATAACCGGTCCTGTCGTTCAAATTCTTGAAGCCCCAGAAGCCGAACCACTCTTCGGCCACATCGTTATGCACGGCGGGCTCGCCGCCCTTCCACCATCCATCGGCGTAAATGAAGGGGCATACGCCGGCGACGCCCGAATCGAGCAGGTCGCGATAGGCGCGGGTCATGGCGCCTGCCTGGGTCTCCAGCGTGTTGCCTCCGTACTGGCCGGCGCCCGCGCCCTGGCGCGAGACCGAGCGGCCAAACTCGGTGACCAGCACCGGCTTTCGGCCGCCGTTGAGTTCCGCTACGAAACGATTCGTATTGGCATAGCCGTGGGTAAAGTTGGACCCTTCGGTGGTGTAGTCGTAGGTGTTATGGGCGTACACGTCGAAGACGTTGAGGTTCAGCCAGCCGGTGATGGCCGTGTTTCCCGAGATGGCGACGGGGACTCCCGGGTGTTCGCGACGGATCAGGTCACGGAGCTTGATCCACAGATCCAGGGTCGACTGCGCTCCCACCTTGCGGATGTGCGCCGGCATCGGCTCATTCATGATCAGATAGGTGATCACGCAGTCATACTTCCTGGTGTAGGCCAGGACGCGCTTCGCCCACTCCAGATCCCGCTCCACGACCTTGGGATCGCCAAAATCCTCGTCGGGCTCAATCCAGATTCCGAAGACGATCTTCAGGCCGGATGCCTGCACCAGTTTGAGCTCGTCTTCGGTCATCTCCGACCAGGTGCGTACGCCATTGAATCCGGCAGCCTTGATGTTGTCCAGATCCTGCCGGGTTTCCGGCAGATTGGAAACGCGCTGCTGGTAAGGGTCTTCGCCAGGGAGCGCACCGGGCTCATAGCCGATGCCATTGACGAAGAACTTGTGGCCATCGATGTAGTACCAGCCGTCCTTGATTTCGATTTTGGTTCCGGGCGCCGGCGCAGCCAGAGCCTCGACGCAGCAAGCAAGCAACGCCAGCAGAGTGCAACGATGTAGAAACGATTTCATGACGAGGCCTCTTACGCCCCCTTCGGGACGGAACGGAAAGGAACAACCGTCCGACCGGCGTTTCAGTTTATCACCTGGCACTGCTGTTGCCGCGCTTTCGGAAGCGGCCGGGCGCGCGACATGAAAATGGTGGCGTCTTCGATTCCGAGGAAATCCGCTGGTATCTGAGCGTATAGGTACGCAAGGCGGCGGCGCCAGCCCGAAGGGCGAAAGACAATAGCCCACGGCGCAAGC
>Ga0187884_10000140_pt1 | contig 71170 bp, 68 predicted proteins | sample June2016WEW_20_4_FD_132983 | JGI IMG/M metagenome (GOLD analysis project Ga0187884, IMG submission 132983) | Peatland microbial communities from SPRUCE experiment site at the Marcell Experimental Forest, Minnesota, USA - June2016WEW_20_40 | ecosystem: Environmental > Terrestrial > Soil >...
AGAATAATTGGATGTACCAGAACAAGTTCCAGCTACTGCACCACTCGCACAAGTAGAACACGAATTCCCTGATGCATAGGTGTTGCTTGGACATGTACATGTACCATTAACATTACTTGAACCACCAGCACACGAGGCGTCTGCAGTTGTAGTACAACTATTTTGTGGACCACTTAAAGAAGTACAAGTAGAACACGAATTCCCTGATGCATAGGTGTTGCTTGGACATGTACATGTACCATTAACGTTACTTGAACCACCAGCACACGAGGCGTCTGCAGTTAAAGTACAACTATTATGTGGCCCACTTAAAGAAGTACAATTAGTACAAGAAGTAGCACTACCACCTGCCGACCATGTGCTGCCAGCAGTACAACTAGTACAGGAAGCTCCTATCTTTACACTACCAGCCGCACACGTTGAACAACCAGATGCAGCATTACAACTGGCTCCGCTACATCCTACACAAGGAGTACATGCAGTTGAAGAGCTGGCTACAGGTGTTGTTGAATAAGTACCTGCAGAACATGGAGTACAACTACTTGACCCAGCCGCTGAATAAGTACCTGTCGGACATGCGCTACAAAGATAAGTTCCTTGAGAAGTATCGTTATAATACCCAGCCCAACAATTATACCCTACGTTGGCTCCCCCTGATGATACTACTGGATTAGAGTTGGCCGGCATTGTAAAACAGTTACCACCATTTATAAAATTAGTAGAGCTACACCCACAACTACTTCCGCTTAATATTTGATTACCATTACAGGCAGTTTTATAACCATTTGGAGTATATTTTGGATCTACACCAACAGAAAATTGATTACTCGTTAACTCCGTTCCGTCTTGTGATATTACTAAATATATTGTTGCTGAAGGTACCGATGGATCAGAAGAAGGTAAAAATTGGCTGTTTACAGTTACTTGTATGCAAGCTAAAACATTAGTAGTCCCTACAAGACTATTTTGGATACTTGTTGGTAAACCATTAGCACAAGAACTACCGCTCACATAATTAAGACTAGTAACGTATTGTTTAGAATTTGAATCAATCGGAGTATTATTTATTTCTGTAGCATTGGCTCCTGTTGGAAATTGTTCCTGATCTGCATAATAAAGCATTAATCTATCTTTAATAGATTGAGCATAATTTGCCGCGTTAGCCACTCCGGCACGCTTTAAATAAGCAGTATACTTAGTAATTCCTATCGCAGATATTATAGCTAATATAGAAAGTACTACCATGAGCTCTACTAAGCTAAAACCTTTAAATTTAAATCCTTTAAATTTAATATTAATCTTATGTTCCCTTAAAACTTAACAAATTAAAATCTAGCTAGATCATTTACAAAAACTAAAATCGTCAATAATACTAAAAACACCAACCCAAAAGCTCTTGCTAACATTACAGCTTTCTGTGGAGCTGGTTTGCCAACTAATCCCTCGTACATACAGTGCGCTACCGATCCACCATCTAGCCACGGTACTGGCAATAAATTTAATACCCCTAAACCAATACTAATTACTCCTAAAAAACTTAAAAAATATTCTAAACCACTTTGTATACTCTGTCCGGCATAATACCCAATAGCAATTGGTCCAGCCATATTTTTTAAAGACATTTTACCAATAATTGTTTCGTACAAAATATATCCACTTAATTTAGTATAGTTATAAGTTTTAACAACAGCCTTATAAAAACTATCTACAACCCCATATTTACGGATTTTGAACCACTCCTTAGGATATGGTTTATTATGGTACTTTATTCCAATTAATCCGATTTTTTCTCCACTAAAAGAAGTTTTTCTTATTGGTACCACAACAAAATCTAAAATTTTTTTATTACGTTTAATTTTCAGTTTAATTTTTTGTTCAGCTTTTTTGTGTATGTATTCAGAAACTTCTGCCCCATCTTTCATGGGTAAATTGTCTACAGAAATAATTATGTCTCCTGATTTAATTCCCGCTTCAGAAGCAGGGTGTTTCGGTACTACTTCGCTAATACTTGATTCTACTAATTGTAGAGGCTCTAAACCCAAGGTTATTAAAAGATCTCCTTTATTATCATTAATATTTAAATTGTTTAAACTTAAAGTATGAATAGAATGTTTAGTAGTTTTTCGATCATATGCTTCTAATGTTACTAATTTATTTTTTTTCCTAAAATTATCAATTAAAGTACTAGCAACCTCTTCCCAATCGTGTATTACTTGATCGTTAATTTTAATTATTTCAAATCCAGACTTTAACTTAGCAAGATCGGCGGATGTTCCTTTATGTATAGTACCTAAAATAGGAACCATAATAGAAATTCCCATCATAAATACTACCCAATATAATAATACAGCAAACAAAATACTACTTATTGGACCTGCTAAAAAAATCAACATTCTGATCAATGGTGATTTTTTATCCATGGCCATACGTTGATCAATATCTTTGTTAAACTCCAAAGTATCTAATAATTTTATATATCCGCCTAATGGTATCGCAGAAATAACATACTCGGTACCTAGTTTATCGTACCATATAGGTTTTGATGGACCAAAGCCAATAGAAAATCGTAATACCCTAACATTAAATAATCTTGCCACATAAAAATGACCAAGTTCATGTACTATGACTAATAAGCCAATTCCTAGAATAAATCCTATGACAGCACAAAAAATATTCATTAGTAACCTTATTATTTAAAAAGGGTATTTATAAATGATAAGTTATTTTTAACAATCGACCAAGCTAATGGTAGCCATACTGTAAAATTTTCTGGAACAGCCAATAACTCTTGTTCTAGTTCAGGTAAATCGCTCCATTTTATATCCTCTACTTCGTTAGGATCTAACTTAATACGCTGTTCTTTATATATGCCAATTAATATATGATCTAACTCATGTTCTGTAAGGTTATTGGTAAATTCAGATTTATAGATAAAATTATCTAAATAATGCAATGGAATATCTATACCTAATTCTTCTTGTAATCTACGATTACCAGCAAATATTATTTCTTCATTAATACCTGGATGCCCACAACAACTATTGGTCCATAAACCACCACTATGATATTTGTTACGTTGACGTTTTTGTAATAGCACTTGTAAAACACCTTGCTGTTTTCTAAATATAAAGATCGAAAACGCCCTATGCAACATCCCTAATTGATGAACCACCATTTTTTCTTCGGTACCAATTATGTTGTCATGCTCATCAACTAATACTAATTTATTCACCTCTTCTCTACCTCTACAGCAAATGGTCTAATTAACTCTAACTCAGGAAAAGCCTCTTTTACTATGGCAAAGTCTTTATATAAAAACAATAATTTTAAATTAGGTCCAGCATCCTGAGTAAAATATAAATTTATATTGTCGTGGTGCCTTAATTTCCAAATTTTTTTAATATTACTTATTGTATTAGAATTAGAGTATATAATAGCAGGTCTAGATGATAACATAATTGCATGCATAGCCAAAGCATTAGCTTCTGCTGTAGCACCAAACAAAGAAAAATTTTTAATTTTTATAGAGGTCTCTAAAGTATTTAAATCTTTAGTGGCTAGTTGTTGCCAAGCATAATATAATGGGGAAGTTTTTACACTAATTTGCATGGCTTCCCTAGAACTTATATATTTTTCTTGATTATCCACCACCAATAGTCCAACACATAACTCTGGCCATACCAAATCTATAGGTTCAGCAAAAGAATCCGTACCATCCTCTTTTATGCCGGCATGCCATTTTACAAAACCATTCCATAATGAACGGCTAGCACTACCACTACCTAATCTCGCTAAAATTGATAACTGTTTTAGTGATAAATCCCAATTAAATAATTGATCTAAAGCTTTAACCAAAGCTGCAAAACCACTAGCAGAAGATGCTAATCCGGCGGCTATAGGTAAATTAGAATATGTATCTATTTTAAAAAACATTTTTTTATTTGTTAATACATTTTGATCTCGCAATAAATTTAAAAAACTTACAATTTTTTTATAAAAATTATTTTGTTCGGAAATTAAATTATTATTTAAAATAACTTGATCTATATTATTAACAGATACTTTAGTAACGGCACCTTTATTACCTAAAGAAATAGACAAACTAGAATTAACTGGTAAATTAAGATTTGTATCTCTCTTACCCCAATACTTACATAAAGCAATATTGCTGGGTGCAAAGGCTGTACCTACTCTAACCATATTAAACCTTGCATAGTAGTTTGAATATCAAATTGATTTTCTTTAAATAAGTTTTTAGTTAATTTACCTAAACCAATTATACAATCACCCAATCCAGCACCAGAAATTTTTGCTCCATAAATTGTGCTTTGTGCTCGTAAAGTACATGCTAATTGATCTAAATTCGCATCAACCACCCCCATACCTGTCATTAATCCATGAGCAATATTCATAAGTTTACCAATTACCTGTAAATCTTCTAGTTTTACCGCAGACATTGCTAATTTACTGCAATTATTCAGGGTATTAAAAATATAATTATATAATTTCTTATTCTTAACAATTTTATTATTAATAATTTTTATAACATCAGTGGTTTTAGTTTTATAACCACAATATACTGCCGTTAAATCAAAAGATTTTTTTAAAATTTTTTGTACTCTAAAATCTTTAAAACTAATAATTCCACCATAAATACTGGCAGCAAGATCCGCCCCGGAACCATGACCATTTTGCACTTGATGCACTACAGATAACGACTGTTTAAACAAATCTTGTTCTGATCTGTTCTTAGAAAAAACGTCATTTAAAACTGCTAACACCCCAACAACAACTGCTGCAGAAGAACCAAAACCAACAGAATTTTTTAAATTACCATCTTCTATTGATAAGCTAAACCCCATATTAATTTTTTGTTGTAAATTAAAATATTTAATACTAGCCATTACAAATTGCCATCCAGTAATATTTATTTCCATAGAATTTAAATCATTTAAATCAAATTCTTTATTTCCAAAACTAGATGTAATATAAATTTTATTATTATTATTAAAAATTAAATTAACCTGCAATCTAAAATCAACGGCAGCAACAATCGCCATTTTGCCACGCAATACTGCGTGTTCACCAAATAACATTATAGAACCTGGTACAGAAACCTTAGACAATAGTTACTCCACCAAAATCAACACTAGCATCCTGTATTTTATAGTTATACTTAGCAGCAATTTTAGCAATTTTTGACTGATCTCCGATTAACAATAATACTCCAGCATTATCACCATAAACACTACCAGCACCACAAATTTTTGCAGCCCCACCTAAAATTTCCACTTCCTCAATAAACGCTTGTACTTTTTGTGGCACTACTTGAATTGCACACAACAACGCATGATTTTCTTTTATTGCCTCTATAAATTGAGATCTATTATTAGTAATTAACGCTTGTTTAATAATAGATGTAATTTCAGAAAATTTACTAATTAAATTCAGATCTGCTTTAAGGAAATAGTCTTGCACTTTAGCTACACATTCACCTGTAGTTGCGGCTGGCATGCCAGTATTAACAATTTTAAAATCAAAATTTGGCAATACAATTTTTTGTGCTTGATTTAAATAGTTACTATTAAAATAAACTCCACCTCCAAAAGTAGAAGTATATAAATCTATCCCACTAGATTTACCGTGCTGTAAATTTTCTATATCTGTTCCTATTTTTAAAAATTTACTTGGATCCCATTTAAGTTTGAATAAATGAACCAAAGATCTCAGACAACTAATAATAACTGCTGCAGATGAACCCAATCCTGAACCAATCGGAATACTAGAATCTACTTGAATATCTAAACTGCGTGATAATTGTAATTGTAATCTTTCCAGCAAATTAGTTACTGAATATTGTAATAATTCAAATGGTTTTTTTATAACTTCTCTAATACTACAATTACCATTTAGAAATGCATTATAATTATTTTGTAAACGATTTGCTAACAAAAATAACGTTTTTATTGGGTGTGACTTAGCATATCTAAGCGCTGATAAGTTAAAATTTATTACTGGATTAACAGTTTTTTGTTGCGCCCAACCAACCGTAGTTACTACATATTGATTAATGGCCATCGCTATGGCCGGAGCACCATAAGTTACTGCATGTTCTCCGGAAATAATTAATTTAGCTGGAGCTTTAGCACTAAACACTGTTCTCATAACTATTTTATACCTTGCTTAGATCTTTCAAAATTAAAGTGAGTACGCATTAATTCTCCTGGATTAGTCTGTGCTGCTAGTAATGACAATTCTCCACATAATACGCTCGATGCTACAATAATAGCTAATCTCCTAGAATTTAAATTATCGCAACCCATACCTTTAAAATTTTTTTGCACAAATGGCAAATCTTTACCATTTCCAACGGTACCAACAATTAAATTTGGCAACGTTACAGAAAAATATAAGCTTTCTTCAACAACCTCGGCATGCACAATCCCCTGCGATCCCTCTATTATATTAGCAGCATCCTGACCAGTTGCCAAATAAATAGCCAAAAGCATATTAGCAAAATGTGCATTAGCGCTTCTTAAACTGCCAGCTAATATCCCACCAATTAAATTTTTTTTAATATTTAGTTCAGTAATTTTTTCTGGGGTAGAGTTCAACACATTTACAATTATATCTCTAGGAATAATAATTTCTGCAACTACATATTTACCACGCCCTAAAATACCATTAACCGCTGATACTTTTTTATCGGTACAATAATTTCCTGAAATAGACACGTGTTTTAGTTGCGGATATTCTACTATAAGCCAATTTAAGATATTCTCTGCAGCTAACGTTGCCATATTATGGCCAGACGCATCTTTGGTATCAAAACTAAATCGTAAATAAATCAAATTACCAACTATTTGTTCGTGCCATTCTTGTAAACTTACAAATTTACTATTTTTAGCTGCAATAATACTTATCTCTTTAAACCGTTTTCTAAGATCAACTAATACATTTTCCAGATACTTAGCATTTAACGCTTGTAGTAATATTGAACGAGTCATATTATCTTTAACTATGACTACAGAAATACCCTCATCGGTTAACCTGGACACTTTTGCCCCACGATTACAAGATGGCCATAATGGGGTTTCAAATGTTGCCATAGGCACTTTAAATTCACCTGTTAATTCCTGACTACTAATTTTTACAGGTCCAATAAATTCCATTGGTACTTGCGCAAATAAATTATCTTTATTATTCATAACTGATACAGTAAAACTCCCATTAAAAATACCGGGATCCCAGAACAAAAACTATCTATTCTGTCTAAAATCCCCCCGTGCCCTGGCAAAATATTACCACTGTCTTTAACTCCACTGATACGTTTAACTAAACTTTCAAATAAATCCCCAACAACTGAAAACATAAATGTTACATTGGTCAATAATATAATTCTTAAAATAAATTTCCCATCAACGCTAGCAGTACAAAATACTATATATCCAATTGCTACCAGTATAGCTCCCAAATACCCTCCTAATATTCCCTCCCAAGTTTTATTAGGGCTAATTTTAGTTAATTTATGTTTGCCAAATAATTTTCCAAAAATATATGCTCCAACATCTGCTGCAATAATAATCAAACAACCAAACAATAATAAAGATTTGTTATACACCTGCATGTAATTGATTGACAACCAACATGGTACCAACGCAAAAAAACAACTTAAATAATTATAAATTGTATTAAAGTGTAATCGCTCTATAAAAGTAAATTTTGAATATAATAAAATATCTAAAAAAATTATTACCCAAAAAACATTAGACAACAACACAATTTTAGTAATAACAAAAGGATCAGCCCAATAAGCCTTAGTTACAAAAAAGAACATTAAAAACAAAATAATTATATTCACTAAGTTTTTTAATGTATCATTAGATTTTAATAATTTTAACCATTCAAAAACCGCAATAATCATTACAGTTGATGTTGCTGATAAAAATACTTCTTGAGATGCATACAATAGTAACCATATAAATAATGGCAATAAAATACTAATTGTTAAGATCCGTTTTTTAAGCATTTGCTTTAACTAAACCACCAAATCTTCTAGTTCTAGAATTAAAAAACTGTAAAGCTTGCTGAAATTCTTTAATACTAAAATCAGGCCATAAAGTATCTGTAAAAAACAATTCTGTATAAGCAGATTGCCATAAAAAAAAATTACTAATTCTATGTTCCCCACTAGTTCTTATAAATAAGTCTGGATCAGGCAATCCTCTTAAACTAAGATGAGAAGATACTAATTGTTCGTTAAGATCTTCTATACTTAAATTAGAATTTTGGATCTCTTTAGCTATTTGTCGTATAGCATTTACTATATCCCATTTACCGCCATAGTTAATAGCAATGTTCAATATTAGTCCATTATTATTAGCCGTTAATGATGTAGCATGATTAATAGCTTCTTTTAAAGTTAATGATAATGGCATAATATCGCCAATAATTTGCAATTTAACTTGATTTTCATGTAACTCTTTTATTTCTTCTGTTAATAATTTAAGACATAAATTCATTAACATAGAAACTTCTTGTTTTGGTCTACGCCAATTCTCACTACTAAATGCAAACAAACTTAAAATTTCGATACGGTAATCTATGCACATCTGTACTAAATTACGAGCTGCATCGACCCCTTTTTGATGACCCACAACACGAGGCAGCGAACGATTTAATGCCCACCTACCATTTCCATCTAAAATTACCGCAATGTGCTTCGGGTTACTCGAGTTGCTCATACCAATTACTACATAATTTAAATTTTCATTATTTCAGTTTCTTTAGTATGACTTAATTTATCGATTTGATTAATATATTGATCAGTTAATTTTTGAATTTTGTTTTCAGCAGTTTTTTCATCATTCAGGCTAATCTCTTTATTCTTAGATAGGGCTTTAACCTGAGTATTAGCATCACGACGCACATTACGAATGGCTACTCTACCATTTTCAGCATCAGCTTTAATTTGTTTAACTAAAGTTTTCCTGCGCTCTTCGGTTAATGGTGGTATTGGTACACGTACTATAGTTCCCATTACAACTGGATTTAACCCTAAATTTGCAGCAACAATTGCTTTTTCTATAGCCGTAATAGCACTTTTATCAAACGGAGTAATGCTTAAAGTTCTAGCATCTTCAACTATTATATTAGCCATTTTAAATAAAGCAGTTCGTTGATCATAATATTCAACTAAAATATTTTCTAATAAATTAGGATGTGCTCTATCGGTACGAATTTTAGACAAGTCTTTACTAAAACCTTCAAAATTTTTCTGCATTTTTTGTTCTGCATCTTTATAAATGCTATTTAAATCTGGCATAATTTTATTACCCTTCTACTATTGTCCCTTCGTTTTTACCATAAATTATATTTAATAGAGCCTTTGGCTTATTTATATTAAATACTATAATTTTCATATTGTAATCTCTACATTGAATGAAGGCATTTAAATCCATTATCCCTAATTCTTTCTGTAAGGCTTCCGTATAAGTTAGTTTTGCATAATGGATAGCTGCGCTATGTTTTTTTGGATCATGCGAATAAATGCCATCTACTTGAGTAGCTTTAAGTAAAACATTTGCATTAATTTCCAAAGCTCTCAAACTAGCCGCTGAATCCGTAGTAACTAATGGATTACCAGTACCTCCAGCAAAAATTACTACCCGATTTTTTTCTAAATGTCTAATTGCTTTTTTACGATTATAAGCTTCTACTATGCCTTTCATTGAAATAGCAGACATAACTCTTACATCAAACCCAGCACGTTCAAAAGCATTTTCTAAAACCAATGCATTCATTACTGTTGCTAACATACCCATTTGATCACCAGTAACTCTATTCGTTAACCCAAGTTCGGCAAGAGTTTCACCACGAAATAAATTACCACCGCCAACTACTAAACCAATTTGTATTTTTTGTTCAATAAGTTCAGCAATATCTTGTACTAATTTCTCTATAACTTGCGGATCTATACTAAATTTACCATGGCTATGGCCACCTCCTGCTAATGCTTCCCCGCTAAATTTTAACAATATTCTATTATATATAATTTTATTGTTCATAATTATTTATATTATACATTCATTTTTTTTCTATACCTTCACCAACTTCTAAACGAAGCATTTTAATTACTTTAGCATTATTTTTAGCTAACAATTTAGCAATTGTTATTTCTGAGTCTTTTACAAATACCTGATCCAATAAGGTAATTTCTTTAAAAAACTTGGCTACTCTTCCTGCAACAATTTTTTTCAAAATATCTTCTGGTTTATCAGAATTATTAAGCTTGGTTTGTTCCATAAAAATTTCTTCTTCTTTTTTTAACCTAGCTGCAGGTACATCAACAATTGTAATATATTCTGGACGCATAGCAGCTGCATGCATAGCAATATCGCGAGCTAAATCTGCATTACCACCTTCTAAACAAATCACGCTAACTATTTTAGCGGGCAACCCTACTCCACCCCCATGAACATAGCTACCTAATACTTGACCTTGCTCAGCAGTACATAAATCTATTCTACGCAACACTATGTTTTCACCTAACTGACTAACCAAAGTTAATCTAGCTTCTTCTACTGTTTCTTGATTATTAAGTTTTTGTTGTATTAAATTATCAAGTTCAAAAATTTTAGTCGCTAAAATTAAATTTACAACTTTATTTGCAAAATCTAATAACTTACTGTTTTTTGCAACAAAATCTGTCTCACAATTAATTTCTAAAATAGCAACTTGAGTTTTATCTTTATTACTACTAAGAACTACTAAACCTTCAGCTGCAACTCTAGACTGTTTTTTTACAGCCGCGGCAATACCAGATTTACGTAACAAATCAATAGCTTCCTCAATATTACCATTAGTTTTTTGTAAAGCATGTTTACACTCCATCATACTAACGTTAGTCTTATCTCTTAAGGTTTTTACTAATCCTGCATTAATAACTATTGTCATATACTTTCCTCGATGCTTTTTTATTTATGCTTTTTTATGCTCTAAAGTAGCAGCTTCATTTACCTCTACGAAACTTTCACCATATTTAGCTGCAATAATCGCACTTTTCTCATTTTTAGTACTTAAAATAGTTTCTGCCACAAGACTACAGTACAGTGAAATCGCACGCATGGAATCATCATTACCTGGAATTACATAGTTAACTATATCTGGATCGCTATTAGTATCTACTATACCGATTACTGGAATTTTAATACGATTTGCTTCTTTAACTGCAATACCTTCATGCCCAACATCAATAACAAAAATAGCATCTGGTAAGCCTTTCATGTTTTTTATGCCACCTAAACTATCTTTTAATTTGCTTAATTCTCTTGAAATAGTTAAAGTTTCTTTTTTAGTTAAATGCTTTAAAGTTCCATCTTCTTGCATTTTAGTTAATTCTTCTAATCTACGAATAGATTGTTTAATAGTTTTGTAATTTGTTAACATACCGCCTAACCAACGGTAATTAACATATGGCATGCCGCATCTATTTGCTTCGTTATAAATAATTTCTCTAGCAGCTCTTTTAGTACCTACAAATAAAATTTTTCCACCATAACTAGCAATTTTTTCTATTAGTTTTAAAGCATTTTTAAATAATGGGACAGTTTTCTCTAAATTTATTATGTTAACCTGATTACTAACCCCATAGATATATTCTTGCATTTTTGGGTTGCGAAATCTAGTTAAGTGACCATAATGTACGCCAGCTTTAAACAAATCTTGCATACTAACGTTAACAGTACTCATAAATACTACTCCTTTTTATATGTTTGGGTTATGCCTCCACATATCCTTTAAACTCACCGATTACTCGGCACCCAAATTTAAAGTTTGATATGTGTGTGATTTAATTAATAAGCCCAATTTATATCATACAATTAACTTTTCAGCAAAAATTATTTCTACCTATTCAGCGTCTAAAGCTATATCTAGTTAAATTTTGCTTGCCAGTTTTAGTTATAATATTTAATTTTACGCCTTTCTCTAGATCGCGGCTGGCAGTGGCTGACGAGATGTTCCTATACAATTCTAAGTAATTTTTTCTTGAAAACAATTTATGTTGTAATACCTCTTTGGCATGCTGTAATCGCATATTAACATCCATAGGTTTTAATGAAGATAATCTACCATACTCTTTTAATGCTATAAGAGTTTGCTCTAAAGAAAACCCAATAAAGTCAGTTGAATCTCCGGTTTTGTCGCATTTAGCTAGAACATCATAATATTTGGCTTGGTTTTTTTTTATGATAGTTTCTACTGATATATATTGAAAAATTGGATTTTCTTTCATAAAAATAAGTTGCTGCCATAACCTACCCATCCTACCATTACCATCTGAGAAAGGATGAATAAATTCTAATTCATAATGAAACACACTGCCTTTAATAATCCATGGAATATTTAGCGCATTATTATTTAAAAATTTAAACAACCTAGTAATAAGATGATCGACCATACTAGCTGGCGGTGCAACATGAGTAATTTTTTGACCTTTAAAGATCCCAACACCTTTTTGTCGCCATTGACCATTATTTTGAATAATATTATTCATGAGTATTTTATGAGCTTGTTTAAACGAACTAATAGAAAGTGGAGCCAATTTTTCTAAGTTAGAATAAACTTTAATTGCATTGTTAACTTCTAATATATCTTTTTTAGGACCAACAATACGTTTCCCTTCCAAAAGAGCAGTAATTTGTTCGGTTGTTAAACTATTACCTTCTATTGCAAGACTAGATTGAATTGTTTTAATTTGATTTTCTTTCCTTAATTTTATAGGAGCATAATTAATTTTAGCACCTTCTAACACGCCTAATTCATGGGCTATTTGTTGACATTTTTTTAAAATTAAAGAAGTTATAGTGAATGGTGGAAATTTATCTTGCATTGTTTGATAGTATCAAATGATACTATCATTGTCAAACCCAAATAAAAAATAACATCGCATATTCCCTAGAAAATTGTTTTTTAAGCTTTTATGTATAAAAAAAACAGTTTATAATTAATTTTTTATTTATTAGTGTTAACTAAATTTGATAACCCAAAAAAAACCATCATGCAAAATAAAATAAAAATTAAAACTCCAACAGAAATAGAAAAAATGCGAACCGCTGGAAAGTTAGCCGCCCAAGTGTTAGAGATGATTGAACAATATGTCCAACCAGGGATAACTACTAATAAATTAAACGATATTTGTCACGATTTCATGGTAAATACACAACATACCATTCCAGCTCCACTAAATTATTTAGGAGCAAATGGTTCTCCTTTTCCAAAATCAATCTGCACTTCAGTAAATCACGAAGTTTGTCATGGAATTCCCGGAAATAGAATTTTACAAAATGGAGATATAATTAATATTGACATCACCGTAATAAAAGATAATTATCACGGTGATTCTAGTAAAATGTTTTTTGTAGGCGAACCATCTATTTTAGCTAAACGTTTAGTTAAAATTACTCAAGAATGTTTATATTTAGCTATTGCAACTTTAAAACCAGGCATAAATAGCAGCATTATTGGCCAAACAATTCAACAACATGCCGAAAATGCTGGATTTTCAGTAGTTAGAGAATATTGTGGACATGGCATTGGTAAAGAATTCCATGAAAGCCCTCAAGTTATACACTACTACAGTAACAATTCTGTTAATAATTTTATTTTACAAGAAGGCATGACTTTTACTATTGAACCAATGATTAATGCCGGAACAAAAAATATTAAAATAAAACCAGACGGATGGACTGTTGTTACTAAAGATCATAAATTATCTGCTCAATGGGAACATACTCTGTTGATTACTAAAACTAATGCCGAAATTTTAACAAAGCGTTCCGAAGAAATAATTTAAATATACTTACAAAATAACCCTTGTCAAAAAATAAACCAAAGCTATACTTTAGCTAATTAGGTCTTAAGAAGTATAACCATTACGAACAACACAATTTTATAACGAGGGTTACCGTGCTAAATTTATTTGTTACTTATTTTGTTTCACAACAAAACGAAACTCAACAAAAAGCTATAGATGATTTTTTAGCTACTCAAAAACAAACTCCTCAAATAGTTAGTACCTTTACCGAGGTTTTAGAAAATCGTCGCCCTAGCAAATGGTCTCAATTACAAAAAGCTATAGCGTGTTGTAAAGAAAAAAACGCAACGTTAGTAATAGCGGAACTTGGGACTTTAACTAGCAAAGAATCTTTTGTTAATATTTTGTTGACCGCTGGAATTAATTTTTACTGTTGCGATCAACCTTTCGTAAACCAAGATATACTGGACGCTTTATATAAACACTCACAAGTACAAAAGAAAGTACATAGCAGGCTAATAAGAGAAGGGCTTGGCAAAACTTCTGCTAAATCAGGCAATCCTAATGCTGCAGAAGTAATAGGTAAGGTTAATAAACCAAAAATAGATGCTGCTATTGTTTTTGCTTTCTTATTACAACCCATTGTGGCTCATTATAAACAACAAGGCTATTCTCAACGGCAAATGGTAAAATCATTAAACGAAGAAGGTTTTACTGCACCAGAAGGGGGTAAATGGGTTCTTAGTCAATTACAAAAAGTTTTAGACCGAGTAAAAATTAACGAGGTAGTTATGCAAATTAAACCAATTATTGAATCTTTATTAGAAAGCAACTTCACTATTGGCAATATTGCCGAAGAACTTAATAAACAACAAATCCCTGCTCTTAAAAAAGCTCATTGGGACGAAAATCAAATAAACAAAATATTAACTAGACTAGAACAAATTAAAGATATAGAAAACATTAACAAATTTGTTCTAACATTATTACCCGTAATACACGAATTTAAATCAAGAAATTATTCAGCTAAACAAATGTTACAACATTTTGAAAAACATGATATCGCTATAAATTCTGCTGTTTGTAACTAATAAGGAGATCTATTATGAAATTAACCGATACAGAAATAAATACTTCTTTAACAAAAATTAAACAACTTTTAGGCAATACTTCTTTAGCAGAAGAACTAGAAATGAGTATAAAACATATACCAACTTACAATAAAATTATTAAAACTCACATTGCCCAACTACAAAATGTATTAGCATCAGATAAACATAACAATAAAAATTTAGAAAATATTAATTTATCACCAACAGTTAAACAACTTATGAATATTTTTGACAAACTACAGCAAGATGATTTACAGTTATTAGAAGATCTACAAAATATTGCAATAAACTGGCAACAAGAAGAAACTATCGTAGCAGAGGTTTTATAATTATTTTTGAATTTTAGGTATAGGAGAACTATCTATGTCTAAAATTAATAATTTAAAAAAACACTTATCTAACAATACTGATGATTCGGATATTGGAGATTTAATATTAAGTTTTTTTCATAAAGAATTTTCTAATGAAGATTATTTACATGTATTAAGACAAGAACGTTGGAAATTTGGGATCCATTGCCCATTTTGCCAATCAGGAAATATCACTAAACAATCTGTTTCTGAAAACCACGTTTTTAAATATTTATGCCTAGACTGCAATGCGGTGTTTGAAGACGATACCGGTTCCCCTTTATCAAGCTCCACTATTCCATTACAAATTTGGATCCAATGTTGGTATTTAAGTCAATATTGCAATTCATTGCAATACATTGCCGATAAACTTAATTTAGATCTTAATACTATAGTAACCATGCTACGTGGCATGCAACATTTATTTCAAACTGAAGCTATACTATTAAAAACAAACGATTCAATAAATTCCGTTAATTCTGAAATACTCAATAAAAAAAATCTTATTGAAGAAACATTTAAAAAATTTCTACTATTAGGAGGGGATACCGGCAAACAACCCTTAGATACTGCTGAATATCGACGTCAAAAAACTATTAAACATGGCAATAAAGATATTAAAAAAAAACCTAATATGTAAGTTTACATAATACTACATCCACCCCCATCTTGTTTTTTACTATCTGAGTTCTCATCGTTATCTTTAGGTTTATCAGAATGTTTAGATTTTTTAGGCGACAAACTACTCTGTGAACTTGTTGATAATATCGGTGGTGGCGATGGTGATCTAGATCTTTTGTTAGTCTGATGATTTTGTTCTGCAATGGCTCTGATCTCGTCAAAAGCTTGAAATCCTCCATTTAAAATTATACTAGGTATTTCATGTGCATTTATAGATTGTGTGGCATTAGCAATAAATAACACTCTAATAAGTCGCTTAAAAATATTTTTATCATTTTCGCTACCATTTTCCAAATCATATAAATTAAAACGAATATCTTCTAATATTCTACGAATATTATTTAAATACTCTCTGTGTGTATTAGGCCCATCTTCTGGTTGAAAACTAAACGCAGTTAATATCTGCGTTTTTATTTGTTTATCTCGGAATTTTTCCAAGCATTCGCTAATTTCTTTGATTTTTTTAGGATCCTGCTGAGAAGAATTATTCCCGTGATTAGCATAATTAACAGCTAGGCTAATTGGTTTATTCTCTCTTTGACTTTTATAAAATTTATCATAATCTCTAGGCTGGTGCTGCCTTAAACTTTTTAATTGTTTGGCACGAAGCTCTAAATCTTGAGGTTTACCAGTGTTACCTGAATTTTGATGATTTATCACTGACAACAACAAATTTTCTATAGTATAGACCCCACAACTAGTGCTATCGCTTTGCTTTAACAAATGTTTTTGTTGTAATCTGATCCCTGGGTATACGGCTTCTAATTGCCTTTGCCAAGTTGGAGGAATCTCCCCGCCCATTGAATTAATATATTCTGCCCGAACTACCTTATGATTATTATCAACTTCGACCATAATACCAACCCAATGATTAGCTCCTAAATTACAAGGAATAACAATAACATATGGTCCTGGTGATCCTGGTTGCTCAGCATAATGGCCTCGCAATCTACTTATTAATGGATCTTTTTCCTGCCCTATGTTATCAATAGCTCCTAAAAGATAAATTGGTTTACCATCATGATATGGCACTTCATGCATTATGCCACCAAACTGATCTACCAATCTACATTTGAACATTAAAATAAGATCTTCTGCTGTATATTCATAAGCAACATTTGCTGCCGGTGCGTGCATTTCTTGTTCTTGATCGCTATCCTCAATTACTATAAAACTAGATTGACTACTAGTAGTAGGTTTATCTAATTCTATACGCAATTGCTTTAAACATTTTTCTTGCAACGTACCCAAATCTTTTATTACATCATCACAATTTTCCGTTAAATGCTCCACAAATGACTCTATTTGTTTTTGTAACTCTATGTGACTTTCATCACCATAAAGTGTCACTGTATTTTTTCTATCTATAATTAATATTAGCTCATTATCTCGTATATCTTCTGTTTGTTGTCTTAATTCTTTTAGATTATCATCAGTTGCAACTAATAATCCCACCTTGTTTTCTTTACTCTGAACTATTTTTTCAGACAATTGTTTTGTTGTTTTCTTAAACTCTGCTATTTTTATTTCAATTTTTGCAAGATCTTCAAGCAATTGTTCAAGTTGTCTTTTTTTGTTTTTATGATGCCCACTCATACACGCTCCACATATAAATTAAAAATCTATATAATTAAATATAGTGTTTTTATACGGTATTGTAGTGTATAGACATTATAAGTTTGGTGTAATTACTACATGCTGATTTTTATTTTTGCAATCTAGTCTTTACATAAAACTTTACTAGATAATCGCTATGTTTTCCTTGCATTTGAAAAACCATATGGTTTGGTAATTTTTTATTAATAATTTTTTTAATTTGTATTGGTTCTTTAAACCCAGCATTATCCCAAGCAATATTTATTTTTTGATTTTGATCTTGATTTTGATTATCTAAAATTAATTTGATGCTACCTAAAGATTCGTCGCCCCTTAATGAAATAAATTCATTTTCAACTAACGATATTATTAATTGTTTTGTTTCTAAAGATTCAACTACCCCTTGCCACAATATAATGTTTTTAAGTTTTAATAAATCTCGTTTTAACCAATGTTTTGGATATGTTGGAATTCTGTGCTCTTTAGCATGACTTATATTAGAATATTCTGTAATTTGTATATAAATTTTATTTTCTGGTTTAGTAGCTTTGTTTAATTTTATCTCGTCTAAATAAACTTTTACTTCGACATTAGGGTTAACATTAGCTTCATTATCAGAATTATCTATATTACTTATATTATCCGCATTTACAGTTATGCATGTTAAAATTATCAACCATAATAATAAAAATTTTTTAAACATAACATATAGTTTAGCCTAAAAAATATAAAGAATTTACTAACGACCAAATATCTGTTGGTTTTTTTAAAAAATAATTAGCCGGCCAACTTAGTGCTAACTTTGAATCACCAACATAACCAAATAACGCTACTGCGGTTTTAACACCTGCTGCATTACCAGCTAATATATCTTGCTCAGCATCCCCAATAAACAAACAATCTTTAGGATCTACTTGTAAGGTCTTTATAGCTAATAATACTGAATCTGGCGATGGCTTTGGCTTTGGTACCATATCGGAAGTCACTAAACAATCTATTTTACTAGACAAATTTACTTTTTCTAAATTTGGCACAGCAAATTCTAAAGTTTTATTAGTTACTACTCCTATCTTTAAACCCCTACGTTTAATTTTGGTAATTATTGAATTTAATCCTGGAAATAACTTACTAGACACAAAACTAGATTGTTTATATAGTTCTTTAAATCTATTTTTTAGCTTTTTTAATTCTATATCAGAGAGATCTTCCGGATTAACATTTAAAGCGACTCCTAAAATTTTTTCTAAACCAAAAGAAACATTATCTTTTAATAAATTAACATCTGCCAATGGTTTATTTAATTCTACACATAATACATTAATTGCCCAAATAATATCATTAGCAGTATCAATTAAAGTACCATCCAAATCAAACAAAACCGCCACTTGGCTCTACCCCCATTACATTTTGTTAATTAATTTTAGACCAAGCAAGTTAAAACCCATGGCTAAAACTTTAGCAACAGCTTCACATAATAATATTCTACTATCCTGAGAGGCAGATCCTTCCACCCTGCAATGATGAAAAAACGCATGAAATTCCTCGGCTAATAAATATAAATAATCTGTTAATCTATTTGGCATTAATTCAGATAAGCTAGCTTTTACTGCATCTTGAAACCTACAAATCCTTATGGCCAAATCTCGTTCATAATTTTCTATTAATTGAATTTTTACATTTGAATTTATTAGATCTTCTATATTAATAGCAATTTTATTTTTAATGCTATTAATACGAACATAAGCATAAGACAAAAATGCTGCGGTGTTACCTGTAAATTGCAACATTTTTTCATAATCAAACATATAATCACTGTTACGATTATTAGATAAATCAGCATATTTAATAGCATTAACTCCCATAATATGGGCCATGTTTTCTAATTCTGTTTCTAATAAATCAGGATTTCTTATTAATAATAAGTCTTTAGCTTTTAAAATCGCCCTAATTATTAAATCTTTTAACTTTTCAGTATCACCTTCCCTAGTTTTAAATTTTTTACCATCACTACGTAATACTAATCCAAAAGGTACATGATCAACCCGTGGCATATCATTTTGCAAATACCCAACTTGTTTAGCTGCTGCAAAAATCATAGAAAAATGTAAAGATTGTCCGCTATCTGTTACATAAATTAACCAATTAGCATGTTCCTGTTGCACCCTATGTTTTATAGCAGCCAAATCTGTAGTAGCGTAATTATACCCACCATCAGATTTTTGAATAATAATTGGCAAAGGCTCTTGTTCTCTATTAATAAATCCTGGTAAATAAATACATTTAGCACCATCAGATTCTTGTAATAAATGTTTTTCCTCAAAATCATCAACTACTTGCCTCAGCATGCCATTATAAAAAGATTCTCCCCTATCTATAATTTTAATGTCTAATAATTGATAAATTTCTCTATAAGCTTGTGCCGATATTTCGCAAATGTTTTTCCAAATTGTTAAAGAATCTTGATCTCCAGATTGCAACAAAACCACTTCTTGTTGTGCTGTTTTTTTAAAATTAAGATCTGTATCAAATAAACTTTTAGCCTGTTTATAATAATCAACTAAAAATGACGGGGTTAATGTTTGAGATAGTTTATTATTAATTTTTAAATAAGCTATCAACATCCCAAACTGAGTACCCCAATCACCAATATGATTAATTCTTAATACTTCATAATTTAAAAATTCTAAAATTCTAGCTAAACAATCTCCAATAATCGTAGAACGTAAATGTCCAACATGCATATCTTTAGCAATATTTGGTGAAGAAAAATCGATGATTACTTTATTATCAGACAATACTGTCGACTGCTCCCAAGAAAATTTTCCAGATTTAACCAATAATTTTATGTTTTGTTCCAAAAAATGATCTGCCAAAGTAAAATTAACAAATCCAGCTCCAGCTATAGATATATTAGAAAATAGATCTTCTTTATTAAGTTTTGTTATAATATTTTCGGCAATAATCCTAGGTGGTTTACCTAAAATTTTAGCAAAACGCATAGCGCTATTTAATTGATAATGACCAAATTTAGCATGTGAAGTGCTGGTAACTTCTATTATTTCTGTACTTAATTCTGGATAAGCAGTATTTACTGCTTGTCTACATTTTTCTATAACTAATTCTATTAAAGAAAACATTATGATTTAACTCTCGCCATAGGCTTTAGCTTTTCGATAATTAAATAAATAATAGTTAAAATTATAACCGTTAACAATAAACCCCATTTTAAATAATTTGGTTTAACAAAAAATATCCACATAGCTATACTGGATAAGATAATATTTACTGCTATAACACCACTTAACACTTGTGCATGAGAAAAACCTATTCTTTGTAAACGCTGACAAGCATGCTCTCTATGAGCTACCGCCAAATTTTCCCACCTACAAAGCCGTCTTATAACGGTTATAGTTGCATCAAACCAAAACACTCCATATAAAATTATCCAAAATGCAACAGGAATATTGTACCAAAGATCTCCTATCAAAGAAAAAATAGCTACTAAAAATCCAAGACAATAGCTACCAACATCACCCATAAACACTCGCGCTTTAGGCCAATTCCAGACTAAAAATCCCGCAACCACAGGTACTATCGACCATACTAATAAAGCCATTCTAGTAGCTTTTACATCCCAAAATAATAAACCACCAACTCCAAAAACAAATAAAGCTTCTACTGCGGCTACCCCATCTAATCCATCCATAAAATTATAAAGATTAGTCGACCACACTAGACCTAATATTGTAAGTAAAATACCATAATACCCTAAATAGGTAGCAGAAAGACCAAATAAATGTAAAGAATGGATCTCACCCACCATAGCAACACATAAAATACTTGCCAAAACTTGCGTTACCAACCGTTTTTTAGCAGTTAAATTTTTATAATCGTCCCAATACCCTACTACAGAAACCATAAGCGTACCGGGCAAAAAGATTAATAATTCTTTAATTGAAAACCAATTAAAATAGGAAGCCAATAACAGTTCGAGACACCAAAATACAACAAAAATTATTCCTCCACCCAGCGGTATAATTTCTTGGTGAGAAGATCTAGCATTTGGAATAGCTAATAAGCCTTTATTTTTAGCATAAACACAAAATATCCGTACTAACGCTACAGATAACAAAAAAATAATTATACCAGTTATAACCAAAAGTGAGTTGCTCAACATAATATTCTGAAAACTATAATTATTTGCATTTTATACTGTTTATTGAAAGAATGGAAAAACATTAAGTATATTTATTTTTATGAAAACAAATACCATAACGCTTTCTACCAATAAATCTAATAATTTTATAATTAATCAAGCTATTAATATAATTTTATTATTACTTATTTTTAGTATCCCATTATCTACATCTTTAACTACTATCTTGTTTTCCATATTTATGTTGTTGTGGATAACAGAAGGTAATTACCCAACCAAAATAAATTGTATCTGGCAATACCCAGCTTGTTTCGCCACAATTTTATTATTAATTGGTTTAACTATAGGTAGCTTGTATTCTTGTGCCTCTTGGCCTGAAATAATAAATTTTTTAAAAAAAATGGTTAAATTAATTTATTTACCATTTTTAATTTTTTATTTCAAAAACCCAAATCAAAGAAAATTGGCTATAAATTCTTTAATTATCTCTGGCATTACCACTTCTGCGGCTGGATTAATATTAGATAGTTATCAACCATTTAAAAATAGCATAGATACTTCGTTAACCGTAACTATTACTATATTTTTACTGCTACATAAAATAGATATAAAAAATAAGCTATATGTCAACTTTAGCATATTATTACTAAGTTTGTTTAACGTTTTTTACTTATTTTATATATCTATAGGGCGTACTGCTCAATTAATATGTTTATTATTAATACCTTTGTTTTTCATACAAAAAATACGAGATTTTAACTTAAACAATAATAAATATTTAATTATAATACCAACCTCTTTAATAATACTTTTGTTACTATTTTGTGGATTTTTTAGTAAACCTTTACACCACCACTGGAAAGAAGTCATAATAAAATATCAAGAATATCAAGCTAATCCAATAAATTATTCTAGCAACTCGATCTCATATAGATTAACATTTTTTAAAAACACTTTGGCTTTAATAAAACAAAAACCTTGGTTAGGCTGGGGAACCGGAAGTTTTATTCCTGTTTACAAACAATTTGCTGAAAAAAATAATACCCTACTAACCACTAATCCTCATAACGAATACCTACTCTGGGGAGCTCAATTAGGAATCGTAGGGATTAGTTTATTATTATGGTGGTTTTATATATTATTTAAAACTAGCTTTATAGTTCAACAAAATTACGAAAAATATATTTTGCAAGGCACAATTTTAACTATATTTGTTGGCTGTTTCAGTAATTCTTGGATCATGGATTTTATGCCTGGATATCTATTTATCATACTAATAGCCGTTTCTCTAGGAGCATTACCTGATGTTAGAACTAAAACAATTATCTAATCAGCTCACCACTCTAATGATTAGCTCTAAACAACACGTCACCCTAATATTAGAGCTAATCGCTGGTTTATGGATTTTCAATTTTATAAATTGGATCACTGGATCAGTGTTAAATGTTTTAGGTACAATCCCTCGCTCTAAACGAGGATTATTAGGAATAATTTTTTCTTGGAGTTTACATGGTAATTTTAATCACTTGTTTTTCAACTCTATACCATTATTTACCTTAAGCTTATTACTAATTTCTTTTGATCCAGAAATGTTTTATAACGCAACTATTTTGATAATGGTATTAGAAGGATCTAGTGTCTGGCTATTCGCTAGGCACGGTAATCATATTGGCGCTAGCGGCTTAGTAGCTGGATATTTCGGTTTTGCATTAATATTTGCTTATAAATCTGCAACTATAGTAGGCGTATTATTAGGTTTTATTGTTTTATATTACTTTGGTGGTATTTTATTAAGCTTTTTTCCAACCGAAGCTAAAACTTCTTGGGAAGCACATTTATTTGGGTTTTTATCGGGAGTAGCCAGCTTCTTTATATTATTTGATTATGAATTTATGCCACTTAATTACTTAAGTTTATTAGGATCCTAATTAATCAAAACTATTGACACTTAAGCTTTAAATCTGCAGCAACAGGATTTTCTACTAATGCAGTTTCTGCCGATCTTTCTGTAGTTGTAACAGTAGGATTTGAAGAAAATATTACTGGTCGAGCTACTTGTTCTTGTTGTGCTAAGGACTTATAAATTGATATTGAACCTTCTACCCAATAGTTAAATCTTTTTTCAGTCTGTTCAGACATTTGGTATTGTGGAATATTAATTCCATCTAATACGTCTAATATTTCTTCCGGTTCTTTATGACAAAGCAATGCTATATCCCCATATTCTAATGCTTTTTTAGTCTTATCTAAACTACTATCGCTACCAGCTCCTGCCATAGATAAACAATCACTAACAATTATTCCATCAAACCCATACTTTTTTCGCAAAAATTTTTCTAACCAAATTTTAGACATACCTGCAGTATTCTCTGCATCAATCTTCGGATATTTAATATGCGCTGGCATAATCGCAGCAAGTTTTCTGTTTTTTATTAACTCAACAAATGGAATAAGATCTTGTGCCTCTATTTCTTTCAAAGTTCTATGATCCGTAGGTAGAACTCTATGCGAATCTCCTATATGTTGCCCATGCCCAGGAAAATGTTTTCCAGTTGCACGCATGCCAGCCACATTCATACCATCTATATAGGCTGCCGCAAGTTCCGCGCAACTTTTAGGATCGCTATGAAATGCCCTACCAAGACCAGTTATAACTTCATTTCCTGCATCTAAATCTAAAACTGGGCATAAGCTAATTATTCCTAATTGCATTAATGACTTCGCCATTCTTTCACCATATGTTTTAGCTAACTGTAGTCCTGTTTCAGGATTAATACCATAAGTAGTTCCTAAAACTTCTAGAGAAGGTAACGGTATGGTGAAACCTTTACCAAGTCTTTGAACGAAACCACCTTCTTGATCTACAAAAATTGGTAATCCTGCTGTTTTGCCGGAAGCTATAGAAATACTTTGAATTTTACTTATTAGTTCTGTTAATTTTGTTAATAATTCTCTTGGATTTCTACTCAAATTTTCTGCAAATAAAATAATACCTGCTGTCATTGGATGCTTAATGATATCTTCTTCTTTAGGTAACAATTCTGTGCCTTTTAAGCTAACTATCATTCTGCCAAACATAAGCCAATCTCCCATAACTACAACTTAGTTTTTATTGTAGCACTTTAACTATTTTAATTTCTAGTATAATTACAAAACATATAAGGCCAATCAGTATAAAACCTACTATTTTTTCTTCCACATCCCGAATCATCACATTTTACCAACATAAAAACGGCCAATAATCACGTTTTACCAACATAAATTTGCAAATTGTCGAATTATATGATACTTATGATTAAACGAAATTTGTATAAAAAACTATTACAATGGAAAAATTCTAAAAATCGTAAGCCTTTAATTTTAAGAGGAGCCAGACAAGTTGGTAAAACTTTTTTATTAAAATTATTTGGTAAACAAGAATATAGTTCTGTTATATATCTTAATTTTGAAGAAGATCCTAAACTTATAAATTTATTCACTGGCAACCTTAATCCAACAACTATTTTAGAAAATATTAGCATCTATACTAATAAATCAAAACGATCTTTCTAAAAATTTAATAATTTTAGACGAAATTCAAGAGGCACCGGCAGCTCTAAATAGCTTGAAGTATTTTTATGAACACGCAAATCATCTACATATTGCAGCGGCCGGGTCTCTATTAGGGATCAAACTCGCTAATACTAGTGGTTTCCCTGTAGGTAAAGTAAATTTTCTTGATTTATACCCATTAAGTTTTTTAGAATTTTTAGAAGCAATCGGTAATAATAAACAACATCAATTTTTGATGCAATTACTAGAAAATAATAAATCTAATAGTTTTACTAAACAAATTCCAGAACCAATTCATGAACAATTAATTGCATTGTTAAAAAAATATTTATTTATTGGAGGCATGCCAGAAGTTGTAGCACAATATATAGCAACAAAAGATTTATTAAGCATTAAAGATATTCAACAATCCATTCTTAAGGCCTATGCATTAGATTTTGCTAAACATGCTCCTAAAGAACAAATTATGAAAATTACTCAAATTTGGGAATGTATTCCTAGCCAGCTTGCCAAAGAAAATAAAAAATTTATCTTTTCGGCTATTCGCCCAAGTGCTAGAGGAAGAGAATATGAAACTGCTTTATCTTGGTTAGTCGATGCTGGACTTATTTATAAATCTTATGATATTTCCACTCCAAAATTACCCTTATCAGGCTACAAAAATCATAATTTTTTTAAAGTATTTTTATTTGATGTTGGACTCCTGGCTGCCATGAGCAATATTCCAGCTAAATCAGTTATCGAAGAAAACAGCATTGTTTCTGAATTTTATGGGGCATTTACAAAAAATTTTGTTGCTCAAGAATTATTTACTAAAAAAGAACAACTATATTATTGGACTAGCTCTGGCACTGCAGAAGTAGATTTTATTATAGAACATGATTTAAATATTTACCCACTAGAGGTAAAGGCCGGCATTTCACGAAAAAAGAAAAGTTTATTGGTATATAACGATAAATATCAACCTAAATTATTATTACGTACTTCCTTAATGAATCTTAAACAAAATGGCAATATTTATAATATACCGCTTTATTTAGTAGGTAAATTAATTAATTGGCTTTAGGCTAACCAGTGTATATCCAACCGAAACCACTTGTCAGTATATTTACGCTATACTTTATTGACAATATAAAAAAAGAGGATAACCGTATTATGTATACTGGAGAGCCAAGATCTAGCGGCAGCAGTGCGGATTACGAAGCTAACAGTGCTATGGACATTATTGTTACACCAGCATATCAAGAATGGTTGAATATAAGAGATCGCTGTTACAATCCAAATAACCCATCATATAAAGACTTTGGAGCAATTGGAGCAAAAGTTTGTGACGAGTGGAGACATTCTTATTCTAATTTTCTTCGTGATATGGGAACCCCTCCTAACCCACACCGCACGTTTTTTATAGAAAGAATTGATAGTACCGAGTCGTATTACAAAGCAAATTGTAGATGGACAGTTCGCCAAGAGTCTAATCGTAGATTACATTTTCAAATACATCCGTCAGGAAATTTTGATTTATTAGCACCATCTACAGATCCTAAAACACCAACTACCAAAAGACCGCCTGGAACATTTGATCATCCGTCTTTACAACCAAAAAATAGTGTGGCTGAACGTAAACCTACACCGCGACCACAACCCGATAAATGCACAATAATGTAAGAGTATATGACTACTAAGGCTCCATCTATTCAAATCAAAGCTCTAACGCTATTGCTATAGTGTTAGCTTTTTGGGTTTTATTAGTTTTAATAATTATTTTAATCCCAATAAAAACCAACAAAATAATGCTAATTATCACCAATAATAATCTAATAGAATACTGTGGATGTTTATTAAAAGTAGCAATTTGATAATAAACAACTGCTACTATATACGCTATACTAGTTGTCCATACCGCAGAAAAAACTGCCCATTTAGTGTTTAATTCTTTTGCAATACTAGCAATTACCGATACACACGGAAAACATAACAATATAAATAATAAATAAGCAAAAGCTGCTTCTAAACTACCAAATTTAGCATATAAAACCCCATATATTTCATTTCCATCTACACGATAAAAAGAATTTAACGAACCAATAATAGCCTCTTTAGCTACCAAACCACTGAATAGGCTTGCTACCGCTTGCCAATTATCTGCAGCTATTCCCATAGGCTTAAATATTGCCATAAAATATTTAAACCAAGTGCATCCTATTAAATTATAATGCGCCCAGTTTAAATTCTTTAATATAGCTATTCCAGTACACATTCCCATTACCGAAAAACCAGCGTGGATTAAAAATTTTTTAACCCTACCAATAGATCTTGTTAATATTACATTTAAGGCAGGCATTCTATAAATAGGCAAACTCATAATTAAATTACACCTAGAACCAGATAATATTTTTTGCAACAAAAATCCAGTTAATATTGCCGATAACACTCCAATTAAATACAAATAGAAAATTATATTCCCTTGTTCCGACTTGAAAAATGCCGTAGCAAACACAGAATAAACAGCCAACCTGGCATTGCAAGACATAAATGGTGTCATTAAAACAGTAATAATTTTATCTCGTTTTTGCTCTATTACTCTAGTACCTAATATGGCTGGTACATTACAACCAAAGCCAATAATCATTGGAACTAAAGATTTTCCAGACAATCCTAAAAATCCCATTATTTTATCAATTAATACTACCGCTCTTGCTATGTAGCCAGAATTTTCTAAAAGAAATAAACTTATATACATTACTAGCAAAGCTGGAATAAAATTAAATAAAGTAATTATTCCAATAGCCACTCCATCATTAAAAATTGTTATCAACCAATTAGGAACATCACATATAATAAACAATTTAGTTATTGATTTAATAACAGCAAATTCTAAAGCTACACCAAAATAATATTGAGTTAAATTAATAATTTTAGTTATTAAAAAAAACAGCCCATAAATAACCCCAAAAAAAATCGGCAATCCTAAATATTTATGCAATACTATTGTATCTAAGATATCAAGTAATTTATTTTTTAATATTTTATTGTTATTGTTTTTAACTTCATTTTTAATAGTATCAGTAAAATATTTTTTGATAAATTCATGTCTTTGACTAGCAAAAAAGATGTCCCATGATTGTTCAACCATACAATTATCAATAAAAAATAAATTAATATTTTGATGATGGCGCAATAATTGTTTAGCTAAAATATCCCCCTCTAAATATCTAATTAATATTCCAACAGAAATTTTAGTTTTACTATTATTATTGCTGTTAGAATCTATATATCTATTAATAACTTCTATAATTTGCGCAGGAATATAATGACGATATGTTTTAAAATCAGAAAAATTAGTTTGATCTAGTATTGCTAGCTTTAATTTATCAATTCCAAAACCAGTAGCTGCATTACAACAAACAACCTGACAACCTAATAATTCCCTTAATTTAATGGCCAAATTGGCAGCTAAACTAATATCGTTATTATTAATATTTATAGCTATTAACAAATTATAATTTTGTTCTAACAATTGTAACGTAAGATACAAATCTCTAGTTAAATTTTCTAAATTTATTACGTTAATAAATATTTCTGATCGTAATTCATTCAAATATTCGCAAACCAATTTTTCTTCTAGTGTCATTTGATTGCTGGCTATTAATGAATAACATCCTGGTAAATCATTAACTATTATTTTATGCCCCAAATAACTAAAACTACTCTTGGCTAAACTTACTGTAACACCATCCCAATTACCAACTATTTGTTGTTCCCCAGTTAAACAATTAAATAAACTAGTTTTTCCTGTATTTGGAGTACCTATTAAAGTAATTTGAAATTGACTATTTATTGACACACCAAAAACTCATATGCATTCAGTATAATTTTTATTTTTCTAAATCAGATACTTTGCGAATTTTTATTATATTTGCTTCTGTTCTTCGAATAACAAAACAATTGCCGCCAGATAAAGATACCTCTATTGGATCACCGAACGGTGCAATCCTTTTTATTTTTAAAACTTCTCCCGGAACCACACCTTCTGCTAATAATCTTTGTCTATAGTACTGATTTTCTCCTGGTACTAATCCCTCAATTAAACCAAATTCCCCTACAGATAGATTAAATATGCTTTGATTACTCATAATAATTAAATCTCTTAAATGAGAATGATTCTCATTTAACCATTATAACTAAAAGCTATACATAATCAAGTGATAAACTTATTACTCTCAGAAATTTTTTCTAGCTGCCCATAAATAAACTATCATCGACCAAATAGTTAAAATTACTGCCATATAAAGACTTCCATAAGCAATTATCATGATTTTACCAAAATCTGGTGGAATCGCTAATAACATAACAATTGCCAACATTTGTAAACTAGTCTTTAATTTGCCTAGATAAGATACCGCCACGTTAGTGCGTTTCCCAACTTCCGCCATCCATTCCCGTAATGCAGAAACTACTATTTCTCGCCCCACAATAACTGCGGCTGGAATAGAAAACCAACGAGTAGCGTGTTCTTCTACTAATAAGATTAACGCTACTGCTATAATTAATTTATCTGCAACTGGATCCAAAAACGTTCCAAAAGCCGATTCTTGTTGTAATTTTCTGGCTAAATACCCATCTAAATAATCAGTTAAACTTGCTAAAATAAATACTAAAGTTGAAGCAATATAATGCCATTTCCATGGTAAATAAAAAGTTATAACAAAAATTGGAATTAAAGAAATCCTTAAGATTGTTAAAGAATTTGGGATATTTAAAAATTTATTCATATAGCCTTATCACGTTTTTTACGATGAGAACTTATAGCAAATCTATGAGCCTCATCCCTAACCCTTAATAATAGCTTAAAAACTTGATGAGTAGATTGCAAGTGTAACTCTGATCCATCTGACGCAAGATAGATTTTTTCTAACCCAAATTTTCTCGCTTGGCCTTTAGCAATCCCTAATAAATCAATAGGAAGCTTGCTGGGCGGAAGCCGTATTTTAAAATAATCTATAACTTTTTCGGCTACCCCTAATTGTCCTTTACCACCATCTACAATTAACAGATCTGGCGATAAATTTAAATTAACTATAATTTGTTCCATATATCTAGTTATGGCTTGTTGCAATGCCTCGTAATCGTCAGCTGTATTAATAGTTTTTATGTTAAATAATCTATAGCTAGATTGTTCTTTACCAAATGTATTAAAAACTACACACGCAGCAATAGTTTCCTTGCCAGACGTATGACTAACATCAAAACATACTATACGTTCTATTGGTTTATCCCTACCTAATAAATCAGCTAAAATTTTAAAATTATTTTTTTGTGATCTAATTTCCATCACCCTAGAGCTTAAGGCTTCTTCTGCACTAACTTGAGCAATTTTTTGCCACGCCAATTTACTACCTTTTTGCGCGCAAAATAATTTTATATTGATAGTTTTAGAAATTAATTTAACATTTTCCAAATTACCTACATTTATAGAAGTTAAAATTTCTGATATAGATAAATCTGGTTCTTTCAGATAATGCTGCAAAATAAATTCTTCTAATAATTCAGCAATACTATTATTAGCTGTAAAGACAGTTTTTTTAGAAAAAAACTGTCTACTGTATAAAATATCTCCTTGCCTTACTCGTAACAAGTGAATACAAATTAATTTTGTACTAACTGCTATACCAAGCACATCTACATCAATTGCTTGTTTATTAACAATTGTTTGGTCGTTTTGTAATAATGACAATGCCTTAATTTGATCTCGTAATTTAGCCGCCAATTCATAATTTGCTACATTTGCTGCTTCTCGCATTTGTTCTGTTAAATTTTTAATAAGTAATTTAGACTTGTTTTGCAAAAATAATTTTACATTTTCTACATCTTTAGCATAATGATCTGCTTCGATTAGCCCTACACATGGAGCAGTACAGCGTTGTAATTGATATTCTAAACATGGCCTAGTTCTGTTATTAAAAAAATTAGTATTACAGCTTCTTAATTTAAAAATTTTACTTAATAAATCTAAGCTGGTTTTTACAGCTCTTATATTTGGATACGGACCATATAAAATACCCTTTGCTTTATTATTTTTACTGTTTTTATTACGAAAATATCTAATACTTGGATATTTTTCATTAGTTAATAATATAAATGGATAACTTTTGTCGTCACGAAAAATAACATTATATTTTGGTTTTAATTGATTAATTAATTTATTTTCTAATAATAATGCTTCTACTTCATTTGTAGTAATAGTTATTTCTATATTATAAATTTCTGAAATTAACGCGGTAGTCTTTAAATCAATATGTTTAGTAGTTTTTAATTGAAAATAACTTTTGATACGATTTTTTAAATTTTTAGCCTTACCAATATAAATTACCTGGTTTTTACTATCTTGCATACTATAGACACCAGGTTTTTTAGGTAAATTTTTTAAAAAATTTTTAAAATCAAAAATTGTTAAGAGATCTCCAAAGTATCTAATATTTTATGACGAATAGCTAAGTGAGTTAACTCTACATCGCTTGTTACACCTAGTTTATCAAAAATACGATAACGATAACTATTGACTGTTTTCGGACTTAAACAAAGTTTATCTGAGATTTCTTGTACTTTTTGACCAGCAGTTATCATAATCATAATTTGTAACTCCCGCTCTGACAATATATCTAAAGGGGAACCATTAGGTGTTGCTACATTTTTTAAAGCTAATTGTTGCGCAACATCTGGCCCTATATAATGTTTACATTTCCCTGAATATACTATTTGTATAGCGTTAATCATTTCGGTAATATCTGCATCTTTGGTTAAATACCCAACAGCCCCAGCTTGTAAAAACTTTGAGGGAAATGGCTCATCACCACACACTGTTAAAGCAATAATTTTAATGTGTGGTTGGTTTTTAATCATTTTTCTGGTAGCTTCCAAACCACCAATCCCTGGCATTCTAACATCCATTAAAACTACATGCGGATTTTTGTCCTTAGCCATTCTTACTGCTTCTTCGCCGCTACTAGCTTGACCAACAACAGAGATCCCATTTTCTTCTAAAATGCTAGAAATCCCTGCTCTAACAATAGGGTGATCATCTACTACTAATACATTTATTAAAAACTTTACCAATTTCTCTCTTCTCCTCCTATAAGAAAAATTTTTATCTCGGAGAGGCAGGGATTCGAACCCTGGGAGGGGGGATCCCCTCTACGGTTTTCAAGACCGCCGCTTTCGACCACTCAGCCACCTCTCCAAAGAATATGCGACATTGTATACGCTTAATATACATCAAACAACTTTAAAATAAATTTAAACAAATGCAAAAATATGTTATTTTTTTATATCGTTAATTAGTTTTATAAGTAATTTGTACTAAATTCGGGAGAAAAATATATGAAACCATTTAAACTTATTCAAGGTAATAACAATAACATAGATAAATTTGAAGATGAAATTGCTCAAGCTATGGAAAATGGTTATGAATTTAGCAGTGAAATGATCGTTAAAGTAGTAGAGCACGCTAATGGCCCCATAGATGTTTTATTTTTTCAACCAATGACCATAGAAGAACATCTAGATTTCGACGATGACAATTTAGACTACTCTCATAACGAGGAGGAGGAAGAAGAAGAACCTGAAATTTAAGTTTACGAGCATAAATAAGTTTATGCGTATAAAAATTATGTTCATAAATTATATTACATATGGTATAATAAATAATACTTTAAATATTTTAAGTATCGGAGGAATTTGTACATGCAAAGAAATATTAATGCCTTAGTTAAAAGAAGCAGCTCTACTGGGGTAATTGCTACTAATTCAGTAATAAGAAATACTTATATATTACTTTCCATGACTTTATTGTTTTCAGCAGCTACTGCCTTTTTATCTTCAGTAACTAATGCACCCTATATAGGGATTGGGCCATCTTTATTAATAAACTTTGGATTAATTTATTTAGTTAAAGCATTACAAAATAGCGCTTGGGGAATTTTAGCAGTATTTTTATTTACTGGATTTTTTGGCTACACTTTAGGCCCAGTAATAAATATGGTTCTTGCCCAATACACTAACGGTACCGAACTTTTAGCTACAAGTCTTGGGTTAACTGGCACTATATTTTTTGCGTTGTCTTGTTATGCCATGGTGTCACGCAAAGATTTTAGTTATCTAGGTGGGTTTTTATTTGCTGCAATTATAATAGCTATCGTTGCTAGTTTTATGGCCATATTTATGAATGCACCAATATTATCTTTAATAGTATCTTGTGCATTTGTACTAATAGCCTCTGGCATGATTTTATTCGAAACCAGCCAAATTATAAACGGTGGCGAAACAAATTACATAAATGCAACTATTATCTTATATGTACAAATTTATAATTTATTTATTAGCTTATTACAAATACTTACTATGTTTTCTGGAAAACGTAATTAATATTAAATAAATGAAATTTATAATAGCCATTAAATCTGGCCATTTAGAAAGTTTAAATACTGCTTATAACTTTACTACAGCCACTTTAAAAAAAGATCAGATTAATATAAATCTGATCTTTTTTTATCAAAATGGTACTTATATTTTATTAGATACCGAAATTAATAAAATATGGTCTGAGCTATTACTTAAAAATAATTTATTAGGCTTAGTATGCAGTTCTTCCTGTAAAAAACGCGGAATTAATAAACTTAATATTAAAGCCCCATTTCAATCTAGTAGCATTATAGAATTTATTAATAATTGCTCCATTGCTGATCGTATAATACATTTCTAAGGATAGTTTATACTAAATAATACATAAGCAAAACTAACAGATGGTTCTATTCTCATCGATAGCTTTACGAAAATTTTTTCCAAGATAAAGCGCCATAATAAACCATAATACTAATAGCGGAAACCCAATAACCCCACTTAAAATAAGGTAATACGTTTTTCCAACCATAACTCCGAATACAGTTTGTAGAGGCTTTAGGGACATATTAAATAGGGAACCAGCCTGCTGAGCTATTCTAGATCCAAAAATCTCAATCCAAGCTTGTGCTTTAAATCGTGCATCTTTGGTAGTTGGAATATAAAGCTGCCTTAAAGATGGTTGATTTAAGGCATAATGAATTGCTTTCGCGCCGACCATCAAAAAAAACAAAAATGATAATGAATCTATCGTTAAAAAACCAAATAAAGCAATTCCAACAATAATTGGCATAGCAGCAAGTGCAACGCTTATACCAAGAAATCTAGTAATGTTACTTATTCCAAAAATTAAACAAAATACCGCCACTATATTCACACTGGAACCATAAACACTAAGATAATGACTTAATGCTACTCCTGAATATCTAGTACCAGCCGCTAATTGAAAATTAAAATCAAAGATTATTACAATTGCTTCATAAATAAAAATTACTGTAAATACCCCAATTAGGTATCGATGAGATAACAATAATTTTAACCCATCTAAAAAACCTGATTCTTCTTTTTTTTCTTCTTCTTTTTCGTTTTGTCCATGAAAAGATACCAATAGCTCTCTAGGGGTTACTTTTAAAAAATATAAAAATAATGGAACAATAGCTAAAGTAAGTATTCCCAAAATAACAATAGAAAACATATCGGTTGTTAATCCAAGTCGATGAGGCAACCCTCCAATACTATAAGGACAAACGACTCCCCCCATCTGCCCAACAATAGCTACTAATGCAAATCCTTTTTTTGCCGATGCCGGCTCGGTTGTATCAGCTAAAAAAGCCCAAAAAAGTGCTATAACAATAGATCCAAAGCTTTCAACAAATACATACCAAACATAACCTAAAATTTTAGTTGTAATAAAAAAGCTTAATGAACGACTAGCGATCTCTGCTGATGAAGCTTGAACAAATAGCATTACAACCCCAAAACATAAAATACCAATACCATAAAAAATTGGTAATATAACGAACATTTTTTCTCTAGAAGTATGCTCTAAAAGTTTTGTATAAAAGATCACTAATGGAACTAACGCTACAACCGATATTGTTTTGGCATAAGGAAGGTACATTTTATCGACAAGTTGTATGAATAAAGAATCTTTTAGCGATTTTAACGTCCAATAAATACCAATAATAAATGCAAGCACCAGCCCCATGCGTAAAAATTTCTTGAATTCTTCTACTTCAAACTCACCAAAATTAAAACGACAGATCCAAATAAAAAATCGTAGAATTTTGCTATTTAAGGTCATTAAAACCGTCTCTATTGTTTTATTGTAAGTATTTGTTATAAGTAAGTTATTATTATAGCATATTGACTTGCTTATATCGGAATCACAGCAAAGATATCATTGTAGAAGTTTATGTTTCAAAAAACATAAACATAGTATATACTATATAATATATACTATGTTGGGGGCAATATGAAAACTGCTAAAATTTTTCGTAACGGGCAAAGCCAAGCCGTACGTATTCCTAAGGAATTTAGGATCAATGGCTCAGAAGTTTTTATAAAAAAACAAGGTAATGCTATTTTGTTAATTCCTCTAGATGAAAATCCATGGAAACCTTTATTTGAAAGCCTACATCAATTCTCTAACGACTTTATGTTGAATAGGGAACAACCATCTCAACAAAAGCGGGAAGACTTGTTTTGAAAAAATTAAGTTATTTATTAGATACCAATATTTGTATATACATTATAAAAAAAGAACCCAAATTAGTGTTAAATAAATTTAAACAATTTTCCCCAGGAGATATAGGGATTTCTTCTGTTACGTTAGCTGAACTTTATTATGGGGTAGAAAAAAGTTCCCAAATAGAAAAAAATCGTTCGGCATTAGAAAATTTTCTGTTACCTTTAGAAATTTTACTATTCGATGATCAAGCAGCTATTGTTTATGGTGAAATCCGAGCAAATCTTGAAAAAAATGGCACTCCAATAGGACCATTAGATTTAATGATTGCTGCACACACAAAAAGTCGTGGATTAACTTTAGTAACAAATAATACCAAAGAGTTTGTTAGAATTGCAGGCTTGTTAGTAGAAAATTGGGTAAAAGCCTAAATTTTGACACACAATCCATCGTGATGGCAGGCACACATAGATAGAATACCAAAAAAACCATGCATTTCTGGAATTAATAGAGAAAAATTAATTATGCATGGTTGTTCAGCGAACAATTAAGCAAATAACCATCCTTCTTAATATTTTGGTTTGACACTACAGCAAAGATATTGTTTACAGCGGTGTGGTAATAACATATAATGTTTTTTTTATTATTACTAGCGCTGATTTATTTAGGTGGTGTATATGCTTAAATATCCTACATTAAAATTCTTGAATGATTATTCTAAGTCATTAACAGAAACATATAGACTTTTTACTAAAAAGGACTACTGGCCGGATTATCTAAATACCCACCCACTTCATCAAAATGTACAAAGAGTGTTATCTTTGGTTAAACAATTTAATACAAACATTATAAATTTTATTAAAAATCCTTGTTTAGACACAGCTTTAAAATTAGAAGAATCTTACAAACTATATGTACAAATACCTAGAGAAGATTGGAATCACCCTAAGGATCTTGATACGACTACTATGTATAGCTGGTTTAACGAGACTATAATGATACTGCATAAAGATAAATTTGGTGACTTTTTTGAAAATCGTTTAAAAGACCTAATAAAACAATACCGACAAGGAAATAAAATAAATTATAAATCTGTTAGCTTTAAGCAATGGAGAACAAATTTTGGTAGGTTAAATAGGAACAAATTCAAAACGTTACTTAATGAACCTGGTAATCCATATCAACCTCATTTGATAGGTTTTTTAAATCAAGCATATAATCCTATTATAGGTAAAGGATTTTGTTATGGTATTGCTTGTTATGGTGTACATCTTGCTTTAAAAGACAATAACATAACTGTTAAAGACAGACTGTTAGTTAGTAAAGTTCAAATCAAAGAGATCGAATTGTATCAACGATATCAATCTTCACTTGAATGTATAGAAAACAAAAAATACATTGTGTTACCAACCAAATTGTCTTTTAAAACTCCTTTAGAAGCTGGCTCAATAATAGCTAACTCATTAAAAGAAAAACTAAAATCAGTTCCAGCTAAATTGCTATTTGGATTACATTTAAGTTTACGTCAAAACGACAGGTCAGCGAGTGGACATGCATTTGGTATTGCTAAAACTAAAGATAACTATTTCTTTATAGACGCCAATTTTGGTGTGTTTAAGTTTTCAATAAATGAAATCGATAAATTCTGTGAATTTATTGGTTGGTTCTTAGATAAAACAAAATATTGTCATTATTTTAACCAATTTTCTATTACAAATTTCCCAAAAATTGAAAAGGATTCTTCTATACCTAAATTACCGATACAACTACAATCACCATTTGTAATAACACCTGAAGAAAAAGCGGGAAAAATAGATGCTATATTAAATAAAAGTAGGGACGGATTAAACCTATTACATACCGCGGCGTCTATAGTGGTTCCTGATTTTGTTTGTACTAGCTTAACAAAAGCCCGTGATTTAGTTTCTTCTCCTTTAACTAAAACAGCAACTATTTTTAGTAGTAAAAAAAGAAAACGGAAAAATGACAATAATACTGAAATTATTGAACCAACCAAAAAGAAAAAACAATGTAATTCTATTTAGCCAACATTCATCGTGGTGGACAGACGCCTGGGATAGGGCCAATATGCCCTATTCTCCTTTAATCGAAAAAATTATATATAACAAATCCCAGCTTCTAGTTTTTTTAATGCGCAAATATAGCTAGCTGTACGCAGATCTGTATTAAAATTTTTGGCTAATTCCTGAACTTGCAAAAATGCTTTATCCATTCTCATTTTAAGTTTGTCGTGTACTTCTTGTAAATCCCAATATAAACCACTACGATTTTGTAACCATTCAAAATAACTAACCATGACTCCACCGGCATTAGCTAAAATATCTGGCACAATAACAATATTTTTTTCAGTTAAAATTTGATCTGCTTCTTTAGTAATAGGACCGTTGGCCAATTCTACTATATATTTAGCTTTAATTTTAGGAGCATTTTTTATAGTAATTTGATTTTCCATCGCTGCCGGAATCAATAAATCTACATCTAGTTCTAATAATTGTTCATTAGTAATATTACCATCACTAATATTGCCTGTTTGTGATTTATCAGTGATTAATTTAGATATATTTAATCCTGTTTGAGAATATATACCATGCTTAGAATCACTAACTGCAACTACCTTAAATCCTTGTAAATCTAATAAAGAAGCAATATTTTGTCCAGCGTTACCAAAACCTTGAATAGCAACTTTAATATTTTTAGGGATTAATTTTTTTATAGTCATTAATTGTTCGATACAATAAAAACCACCCCTGGCGGTCGCATCATTACGCCCTAAACTACCACCTAATGCTACTGGTTTACCAGTTATAACAGCCGGAACTTTACAACGTTTAATTTGTTCATATTCGTTTAACATCCATGCCATAATAGTCGCATCGGTATATAGATCTGGTGCTGGAATATCTAGATCTGGACCAATACAATCACAAATAGATCGAATAAATTCTCGACTTAAACGTTCCAACTCTAATTTAGATAGTTTTTTAGGATCTACTTGTACTCCACCTTTAGCTCCACCAAACGGCAAATCTACTACAGCGCATTTTAGAGTCATCGCTAAAGCTAGTGCTTTAATTTCTTCTACAGTTACTTCTGGGTGAAATCTAATTCCTCCCTTGCCAGGCCCTCTAATATCATTATGTATAACTCTAAATCCTGTAAAAATTTTATTACTACCATCATCCATAGTAACAGGAATGGCAACTTCTACACTTCTTTTAGGAATTGTTAAATTTTCTAAAACTATTGTATTAATATTGCCAACTAAAGCCGCTTTCTGTAATTTTTCTAAAAATTTAATGTAAATATCCAAAATTACTTACTCCTGCCATTCCCTCTAATATTAAAATTAAAACTCCAAATAAAAAAATTATGCTTATTAATATTTTACCAATTGGTGCTCTGTATATTATAGGTGAATTAGCAACAAGATGCCTGGAAGCGCGAAGTTTATAGGCCATTAAAGCAGGATAAATAATCATTAAAATTGCAGAAAAAGCACCCGCCAAACCTAAAGCCTTTAAAAAACCCTGAGGAAAAACTATTGCATAAATAATTGGCGGGATAAATGTCAAGCTACTTAAAATTAATTTACCTTGTTTGTTTTTGAGGATAGCAAGTCCATCCGCAAAAAAATCGAATAATGCCCAAGCAGTACCAGTTAAAGAACAGGTTAAAGCACAAAACAAAAAACTACTTATAAAAAACAAAATATTACCTTTATTATTATATTCTAATAAATAATTAATTAAACTATCACTAGGGTTTTTATTAGAAGACAACATACTAATTAGTCCATTCCCACCAAATACTGGCACTAATAATAAAATTACTAATTCCCAGGCAATATATATGATCAACGGTATAAATCCTCCTAATAAAATAGCTAATTTAAGAGGAATTAATTTTTCTTTTAAATATGACTTTAAAGATGGAATTATTTCATGATATGAAAAAGTTGTAACCAATACTGGCAATGCCATAAACAAAACCTTTAAATCACTCTTAATATACAAATTCTCTATTGGTTGCAAAGTACGTGTTGTTCCAAATATACTAAAACATAATAATATAAAAAATATTATTATGCCGGTAGTTAAAATTCTATTAACTATAGCTACCCATGTTGTCCCTAAATAAATAATTAATGCAAATGGCAACATAAATATCAATGTTGCCATTTTAGGATCGTAAGCCCCCAATTTAGCAACCAAAGCAGCCCCACCCGCAGCATAAGCTGCCATTATAGAATACATAAACAACAAATATATGACCCAAGCAATATTTCTGCCGGTTTTACCTAAAATAGTATTGGTCATGGAAATAAAATTAATGTCGCCAGAAAAAGCTAAAGAAACTTCTAAGAGTAGTAAAGCGCTACACGTCATTACTAACCAAACCACACCAAAAGCAGCTATGGTGGGATAAAACCCCGCTGCTGCAGTTTTAACTGGCACTCCGATCATGCCGGCACCAATACAAGTACCGGTAATTAAACATACGCCTTTAAAATAATTTATGTTTTTTAACATATCCCCAATAATACTACTGCCGCACCAAATAATGCTATCATTATTATTAATGTTGCACCTACAGGTACTTTATATTTTACAGATCCTTGCTCTACAGCTTTGTTATAACGAATCTTATAAACCATTAATGCTGGATAAATAATCATTACTATAGTAGCAAATGCTCCAGACAAACTTAAAGCTTTTAAAAATCCCTGAGGAAAAATTACTGCATAAATAATTGGCGGTACAAATGTCAAACTAATTAAAATTAACTTGCCTATATTATTTTTAGTAATATTAAATCCATCTGCAAAGAAATCATATAATGACCATGCAACTCCGATTAAAGAACTAGAGATCGCACAAAAAGTAAAAATGATCAGCGAAACTAACACACTTTTATGTTGTCCATACTTTAATAAATAGCTAGTTATACTATCTCCAGGATTTTTATTGGCAGATAACATGCTTACTAATCCCTCGTCGCCAAATATTGGAATTAACAATAAAACTACTATCTGCCACACAACATAAACTACCAATGGGATAGCGCTACCTATTAAAATAGTTTTTTTAAGAATACTAACGTCTTCATGTAAATAAAACTTCAAAGAAGGAATTATTACGTGATACCCAAAAGTCGTAACTAATAATGGCAAAGCAAATGTTAAAACATGTACAGAATGGTTAATATGAGTATTAATGTGTAAAGTTGATACTGGTTGTAAAGAATGTGCTCCAATTAAAATACTAAAACATAATAATATAAAAGAACCTATTAAGCCTATTGTTAAAAATCTATTTACTAAATCTAACCACTTTGCTCCTAGATACAGCATCAATATAAATGGTAACAAATAAATTATAATTGATACGTTTACATTAACTTTTAATAACTCAACAATCATAGTAGCACCGCCAGTAGTGTAAGATGCCATCATAGAATACATATAAAATAAACTGGCAAGCCAAGCAATATTCTTACCTGTACTACCTAAAGTTGCTTTAGTCATAGAAATAAAATTGGTTTCACCAGGAAAAGCTAAAGAAGCCTCTAAAAATAATAATGCGCTTATTGTCATTATGCCCCACACTACGACAAAAGCTAATAACGTTGGGTAAAACCCTGCTGCTGCAGTCTTAACCGGGACCCCAATCATACCAGCACCAATACATGTTCCAGCAACTAATAATATTCCACCTAAATAGCGATTATTTGTAGACATATAGTTTTTTTCCCTTAATTATACTAAACATAATTTATTTTTTTATATTTAATGCGATGGGGTTGCAAAGCACTATTTCCTAATTTTTTAAGCCTATCTTGCTCATAATCTGCATAATTACCCTCAAACCAAGTAACTTTGCTATCCCCCTCAAAAGCCAATATATGGGTAGCTATCCTATCTAAGAACCACCTATCGTGCGATATTACCATTACAACTCCAGCCCAATCTAATAATGCTTCTTCTAATGCTCGTAAAGTTTCTACGTCTAAGTCATTAGTTGGTTCATCTAATAATAAAACATTTCCGCCGCTTTTAAGCAATTTAGCTAAATGCACTCTGTTACGTTCTCCGCCAGACAAGTCTTTTACTAATTTTTGTTGATCGGCACCTCTAAAATTAAATTTACCAACATAGGCGCGAGATGGAGTTTGATATTGACCAACAGTAATAACATCTAACCCATCAGAAATTTCTTGCCATACTGTTTTATTATCTTTAAGTTGATCTCTACTTTGATCTACATAAGAAATATTAACCGTATCTCCAAATTTAATATTTCCACTATCTGGATGTTCTTGCTTAATAATTATTTTAAAAAATGTAGATTTCCTGCACCGTTTGGTCCAATAATTCCCACAATTGCACCTTTTGGTACTTTTAAAGTTAAATTTTCTATTAATACTAATTCACCAAAGCTTTTACTAATATCAGACATTTCTAATACTAGATCTCCTAACCGTGGTCCAGGAGGAATATAGAGTTCTTTAGTTTCGGCACGAGTTTGATATTCTTTAGAAGTTAATTCTTCAAAACGCTCTAACCTCGCTTTACTTTTAGCATGTCTACCCTTGGCACCACTACGTACCCACTCTAATTCTGACTGAATATTTTTTTGACGAGCTACTTCTTGAGATTTTTCTTGGCTCAAACGCTTATCACGCTCTGCTAACCATGCAGAATAATTACCTTCGAAAGGTATTGTTCGTCCTCTATCAATTTCTAAAATCCAACTAACCACACCATCTAAAAAATATCTATCATGAGTAACCATAATTACTGTACCAGGAAACTCTTGTAAATATCTTTGCAACCAGGCAACGCTTTCGGCATCTAAATGGTTAGTAGGTTCATCTAATAAAATTACATCGTTTACCGATAATAATAACTTACATAAGGCTACTCGACGCTTTTCTCCCCCAGACAACTCCAAAACTTTAGCATCCCAAGCTGGCAACCTTAATGCCTCTGCTGCAATTTCTAGGTGTCTGTTTAAATCCCACCCATTTGCAACATCAATTTTATTTTGTAATTCCCCCTGTTCGATTAATAATCGATCCATTTCTTCTGGAGATAATTCTTCAGCAAATTTATTACTTATTTCGTTAAAACGTTCTAACAACTGCTTAGTCTCCCAAACTGCTTCTTCGATATTACCTCGTACATCTTTATCTGGATTTAATACTGGTTCTTGCGACAAATACCCTATTTTAAGCTCTTTTTTATAAACTACTTCCCCATTAAAATTAGGATCAATCCCAGCCATAATTTTTAATAGCGTAGACTTACCTGAACCATTAATTCCAACCACCCCTATTTTTGCTCCATAAAAAAATGATAAATAAATATCTTCTAAAATTTTTCTACTAACCGTTCCCGCTCCAACGGTTTTAGTTACTTTTTGCATGGTCAAAATAATATCTTGTTTAATATTTTGTGCACTCACAATACTGCCTCCTGTAAAAATCTTACTTGCATTATATCCATTAACTCTATTTCTTTCATGTTGGATTTATTGATCATGTTAGCTTTAGGAATTATTGCTTGTTTAAAGCCCAATTTAACCGCCTCTTTTAAACGCGCCTGCCCATCTTGCACTGGCCGAATTTCTCCAGTTAACCCTACTTCACCAAAAGCAATTAAATTTTTTGGAATAGGCTTGTTTTTTAAACTAGATAAAATCGCTAATATTACCGGTAAATCAATCCCTGGTTCAGTAATTTTTACTCCACCAACAATATTGACAAAAATATCTTGATTATAGGTAATAATTCCACAATGACGATGTAGTACAGCTAAAATTAATGCCAATCTGTTTGGATCCATACCAACACATAACCTACGGGGATTAGCTACATGACTCTCATCAACTAATGCTTGAATCTCTACTAATAATGGCCTGCTACCTTCTTTGGTCGCCATTACAATACTTCCAGATGCTGTTTCAGCATCTCTTGATAAAAACAATGCTGATGGATTATTCACTCCTTTTAATCCACTGTCTGTCATAACGAAAATACCTAACTCGTTTACCGCACCAAATCTATTTTTAACCGCTCGCAATATTCGATAGCGATTATCGATTTGCCCTTCAAAATATAGTACTGTATCCACCATATGTTCTAAAACCCGCGGCCCAGCTAACGAACCATCTTTAGTAACATGACCAATTAAAATTACAGATATACCGGTTTTTTTAGCAAACTGTACTACTTGAGACGACGCTTCTCTAACTTGACTAACCGAACCTGGAGCTGCTTGTAGTAATTCTGTATATATAGTTTGAACAGAATCTATAACCATAATTTTAGGTTGTATTTCTAGCGCAATTTGTAAAATTAAATCTACATTAGTTTCTGCAAGTAATTTTATCGATGGATCTTGTAAACCTAAACGATTAGCGCGTAATTTTACCTGTGATAATGATTCTTCCCCGGTCACATATAATACTGGGTATTTATGACTAATATGTGCTAAAGCTTGCAATAAAATAGTTGATTTACCAATACCAGGATCGCCACCAATTAATATTACCGAACCAGATACTATACCATTACTACCTAATGCCCGATCTAATTCCGGCAACCCAGTACTAAAACTGGATTGTTCGTTAATTTCAACTGCACTTAAGTCTGTAACGCCTGATTGTCCGCTTAACCCTGTAAACCCTAAAAGTTTATTATTTTTAAGATTGGCATTATTAGTACTAATTATTATTTCACTAATAGAATTCCAAGCATAGCAATCAACACACTGCCCAGACCATTTATGGGATAATGAACCACATTCGCTACAACTATAAGAAGATTTTAGTTTTGTCATAGCGGGAAATATACCACAAACTTTTTATTAAATCCCGCCAAACAACCCAATAGAAAAAGTATTTGCGTCTCTAAATGGTTTAAAAGTTCCAGGAAAATTAGAATACCTGATCCTAATTTTAGAATTTTGATCAAAATGCCACATACAGCGTACTCCAAAAGTATTGGTAAATAAATAACGAAAACCTAAACCAACTTTCGGAACCGCAGTGGTTTTACTAACTACAATATCCTCTAAATTAGGATTATTAGCAAATTGAACTGTTACATGTGGCCTAGCAAAACTAATTCCTGCAGAGGTAACTAAATCAAAGTCACCAATAACATTAGCAAAAAAATTTAAATCAAAGTGAGTACTTCTATGTCTAACTTGACCAGCAACCACTGTGGAGACACCATTATAGGTTTGCCCAAACAAAACATCACCAGTATTTAATAAAAATTCTTTAGACTTTCTAGTGGTTCCTATATAACCTATTTCTAACATAATGTATGGCCAATTATATCCTACATATAAATTAGCACCAGATTGAGTTTTTTGAAGCATCTTCCGCCAATCATCTTTAACATCATCAATAATATACATATATTCTGCGCCAACACTAAATTTATGTTCTATTTCGGTATTAATAGAAGCTTTGGCTAATTCTGATAAATCAGATAAATCTTTAGCATGGGCATACTGATTAATTATATTTAAAATAATAAAAGCTAAGCCAATTAAAAAATTAAAGAAATATTTATAAAAATTTTTAAAACCCATATATATAATTTTAAGTTAAAAAGGTGGGTATGCAAGAAATGCGATCCTAGAGCAGGGCCAGATTATCTAAATTTTACCTTATTACATCCACCCGGCGGCTAACGCCGCCACCCTCCTTCGAAGCGAAGGAGGGTTAAAATATACTTAAATTAAAGCTTTTTATTATAAAACTAATAATAAAAATTATGCAATCTAGTAAAAATTAAAGGTAAAAATAATTTAAAATTTATGTTAGATTTACCCTCCTTCGCTTCGAAGGAGGGTGGCGGCGTTAGCCGCCGGGTGGATGCAAGAAATTACAAAAACCTTATAAAAAACCCTAAAGACCAAGAAAAAGTATTTCTAAATGGTACTTCAGTAACATCTGGTAAAATTTGATTATAGCTACCAGTATTAACTCTTAACATAGAAGCATCTTCCCAAACTAGTCTACTACGAATACCAAACATACCTTTAGCATATTGAAAACCTACCCCTAAACGTAAGGCTAACTTACTCTTTCCTGTTATGCTAGCGACCGACTCATTGCCAATATTAATTTCCGGAACACCAGCAGAGTTATTAACAGGATTACCACTACTATCCAAAACCGGGGTATCAATCGCTCCAATATTAACAATTTCTAGTTTTGGTTTAATGGCGGCAATACCAATAGTTCCTAACAACGAAAAACCATCGCCACCAGGATATTGACCATTTAAATCTAAACCGTAGTTAGTATAACTTAACTGTACTTTTTGTTGAGATCCAGATCTCGCTATAGTACCAAACATATTCCAACCACTAACATCGCTATATTTAGTATTCCTATTAGATTTAGTATAATTAATTTCGCCAGCTATATAATCATAGAAACAAATACCATAAAATATTGTACTATTGCTATTGGGTTTATTAGTTGGTAATAATCTATCCCAACTTTCTTCTGCCTGGGTATAACTTAATCTGTATTCTCCACCTAAATATGGCTTAACAATCCCACCGCCATCGGCGTAAACTGTATTGATAGCTGCAATAAAAATTATAAATATAATTTTTAATTTTAAATTATATTTATAAAAGCCTTTTAAACCCACAATCATAAATTTAATTTTAAATTAAAAAGGCGGGTATGCAAACCCGCCTTACAAGAAACAGTAATTTAAGTAATTAAAACTTACTAAATTACCATCTTACAAACGCACCTAAAGTCCAAGCAAGAGTGTCTTTAAATGCTTTTTGGGTAACATTTGCGCCAGCAACAGGCAAATAGCTACCAGTATTAACTCTTAATCTAGAAGTTCCTTCCCACATTACTCTAGTACGAATACCAAACATACCTTGAGTATATTGAGCTCCCACCCCTAAACGTAAAGCTGCCCTAGATTTTCCGGACATAGTAGCAATGCTAGCATTGCTAGTCGCACCTAGATTAGTAGCTTCTAATTTTGGTTTAATAGATGCAACACCAACTGTTCCTAAAAATGCAAAAGAATCTCCAGCAGGATATTGACCATTTAAATCAAAATTCCACCCGCGATAGCTTAGTTTGATTTGTTGTTGGGAACCAGCATTATCTGTAACGCCAAACATACTCCAAAAACTAGTATCACTATACTTGGTGTGTTTAGTAGACTGAGTATAACCAAGTTCTGCAGCTATACAATCATGGAACTGAATACCAGCAAATATAGTACCATTATTGTTTACTTTATTAGTTGGTAGTAATCTTTTCCAACTATCTTTACCCTTGGTATAACTTAATTTGTATTCTAACCCTAAGTATGGATCAGTAGCTAAATGATAGTGAGCACATACTCCATTAGCAGCAACACAAACTCCTGTTGCAACTAAAAATTTTAAAACAGGTTTCATGGCCATGTTAATTACCTCTTTTCCTTAAAAAATTAATTTCATACCCTTGTATTAAAATATAAATTTGTACAGCAAATTTTTAATACAATCAAGTTTGATGTCGGTTGGAAATTTGTTTACTTGAGTATTTTCTAAAGAGAACTTAAGTATATTTTACTTTTTTAGCGACAACCACCCTATCTAATGAAGATAGGTCTTTAAAATATTCCGGCTCTATTAAGCCTGACTTTTTCAACATGTTAGCTACTTCGATCGCTTGATTATAACCATGCTCTAATAATAAATAACCATTATTTGCTAAATAATACACACTATCAAAAATTATTTTTTTTAAACAAGCTAAACCGTTGTTATCTGCAAACAACGCTAATTTTGGTTCATAAAAAATTTCTTGATCACATAAATTTACTTCTGCTGCGGCAATATATGGTGGATTACTAATAATTAAATCAAATTTAAAATCTAACGATGGAGGCAACGCTTTAAACCAATCTCCTGAAAAAAATATTATATTATTAATATTTAATGCTTTAGCATTTCGTTTCGCTAATTTTAATGCAGATGTACTAAGATCGGTAGCATAAACAGTAGTATTAGGACGGTGTTTAGCAATCGACAATGCAACTGCGCCACTACCTGTTCCTAATTCCAAAATTTTTGCAGAGCTATTTGTTGATAATTTAGCTAATGCTTGCTCTACTAAAATTTCTGTTTCTGATCTAGGAATTAACACATTTCTGTTTACTAATAAATTTAAATCCCAAAAATGTTTAGTTCCAGTTATATAAGCAATTGGTTCATGCTGTAATCTTCTAGTTACTAATTTATAAAATTTTTTTATTTGATAATTAGACAATAATTTTTCTGGATGAGCTTTTAAAAAATAACGTTCCACTTGTAATACATGGCATAATAATATTTCTAATTCTTGACGAATGCTACAGTTTTTCAGAAAAATCATTTTGATATGCTAATACTAACGGATCTATAATCTGATCTAATTCACCGTCAATTATATTTGGCAAATTATAAATAGTTAAATTAATACGATGATCAGTAACTCTGCCTTGTGGAAAATTATATGTTCTAATCCGCTCCGACCGATCACCACTGCCTATTAGGTTACGGCGCTTGCTATCTATTTCTGTTTGTTGTTTTTCTTGTTCTTTAGCTAAAATTTTAGCTTGTAATAAACTCATAGCTTTGGCCTTGTTACGATGTTGAGATCTATCGTCTTGACATTCTACCACTACCCCGGTTGGTATATGAGTAATACGTACTGCAGAGTCAGTACGATTGACATGTTGACCTCCAGCACCGGATGCTCTAAACGTATCGATCCGTAAATCTGAATTAGCAATATCTACGCATTCTACTTTTTCTACTTCTGGCAAAACTGCCACTGTACAGGTTGAAGTGTGTATTCTCCCTTGTGCTTCAGTAACTGGTACACGCTGTACTCTATGTACACCAGATTCAAATTTTAACCTAGAAAAAACCCTCTTTCCTATAATTCTTAATATTATTTCTTTATAACCACCTTGTTCAGCAAAACTTTCGTTCAAAATTTCCACTTTCCATTTATTACGCTCTGCATAACGACAATACATTCTAAACAAATCACTAGAAAATAACGCTGCCTCGTTACCACCTGCACCTGCACGGATCTCTAAAAAGACATTTTGACCATCGTTTGGATCTGCTGGTAATAGCAAGGTTTTCAATTGTTGCTCAACTTCTTCTTGATTAACACTTAAAATTTTTAATTCTTCTTGAGCCAACAAGCGTAATTCTTCGTCCGGATCTTTAGTTAAATTAATTGTTGACTCTGTATGTTCTGTAATATGTTGATATTCTTCAAACACTCTAACAATTTCTTCTAAATCTGAATATTCTTTAGATAAATCACGAAACGTATTTTGATCAAACGCATTACTATAATTATTAGCTAATATTACACCTATTTCAGCACGACGTTTAGCTAAAGTTGTTAATTTATCTAAAATGGATTGTTTCATAATGGGCCACCCCCTCAACCTTTATAAAAATTGGTCGATAGTTTAACTGATAATCATGGATTGGGGAACTCTCTTGCGGATTATATCACCTGGTATAGGAATATTAAAAATATTTACAATATTTTTAATATCAATAATAAATGTAGATAGTAATGCTATAACTAAAAATATTATTTTACCAAAAAACATACCAACCGCCCCAACTAATCTAGAAAAAGATATAACCCATACCCATGTTAATAATATTTATAAATTCTTATTAGCCAACCTAGCTATTTATAGAGACGAACCATCCACAGCTATAGATAATTTACAACAATTACTAACCACTAATGATCCCCAAATTGCCAAAATCTTAACTGAATATGCTATTGAGCTAGAAGACTATAAATTATCAATATTAGCTGCTAAAACATGGGCTGAATTAGATCCTAATAATTTTAAAGCCCAACTAATAGCCGTTACAATGTTATTAGAAGATAGCCCTTCATTAGTAGAAAAATTTCTCAAACAAGCAATTAAAGCAGATCCAGAACAAGTAGATGGTCAACTATCAAATTTGCTCCCAAAATTACTAGACCATCATAAACAATTAATTCTTAAAACGCTTAAAAACTTGGCAACTAAAAACCCCCATGATGCTATCACACAATTATGTTTAGCACAAATTGCAGCACAATTAGATGAACTGCACATCGCCAATACTGCAGCTAGCCTTGCACTTAAATTAAAGCCCGATTTAACCCACGCTATATTTTTACAAGCAAAATTAATAAGATACAACTATAAATCTGACGACCAGGCTCTAGACTACTTAAAAAAACAGCTAACCAATTTTCCTGAAAATGAAGAGCTAAGATTGTTTTATGCAAATGCATTATTAGATAATAACAAAATAAAAGAAGCATTAGCCCAATTAAAAAACTTACTTGCTAGTAATAATCAAAATTATGCATCAGAAGCAAACTTATTAACAGCAGAAATTTATTTACAAAAAGAAAATTTAAACCTAGCAAAGGCTAAACTATATTTAAATAAATTAATTAATCTTAATGAAAGTTTCGCTACCGGGAAAGTAGCTTTTCTACTAGGACAAATTGCTGAAAAACAAAATGATAACCCTACAGCAATTAATTGGTATACTTCTATTATCGAAGATCCTTATCACGTTATTGGATATTTACGAGCAGCTGCACTATTAGCTAATAATCAACAATTACCACAAGCTATTGAAATTTTAAATCAAGCACAACCTAGTACTGTATTAGAACAAAAACAGTTACTACTTTTTAAAATTGAGTTAGCCCTAGCTTCTAAAGATCTACAATTAGCTATTACCAATGCTAATAGTGGGCTAGAAATGCTACCAAACGACGTGGATTTTCTATACGCGCACAGTATAATCGCCAGTTTAAGTAACGAATTAATAGTTGCCGAAAAAGATTTAAAGAAAATTATATCTTTTCAACCGGACAATCATACTGCATTAAATGCTCTTGGTTACATTTTAGCAACTCACACCAATAGAAAAAAAGAAGCCCTACAATATTTACAACAGGCCCTACAATTATCCCCAAACGATCCAATATATATGGATAGCATGGGTTGGTTATTATATAATATGGGAAAAATTACTGATTCATTAGAGCTACTTTCTAAAGCTTATAAGATTGATGATGCTCCCATTATAGCTACTCATCTTGGTGAGGTATTATGGGCAAGTGGTCAGCAACAACAAGCAGAAGCAATTTGGAAAAAAGCCTGGCAAACCGATCCAAATGATGAAGAATTATTAAATACCCTAAAGCAGTATAAAATAAATTTTTCAAACATGGCTCATTAATGATAAATATTAAACCAAAATTAATTTTCATAGCTAGCATTGTGTTTATAGGTAGTTTTTTGATCGGACACTTTATACATCAAAATATCAGTATTCTAAAAATATATAGTTGCCCAATTTCTAAACAAAACGGTAATGCTAACTTTTTTTCTCAAGGTCTCGAAGATTATATTTTATCAATTGTGTTATCCGATATAAAGAAAGGAACTTACATCGATGTAGGGGCTTACCATCCAGACATTGATTCTGTAACTAAATATTTTTATATTAGGGGTTGGCATGGTATTAATATTGAACCAGCTAAAGAACTATATGAACTATTTCAAAAAAACCGACCTTTAGACATTAATATAAACATGGGAGCTTCAAATAAAGCAGGTAAAATAAAATTTCATTACATAGCTAATAGCCCAGGATTATCAACCTTTAATCATATATTAGCTAAAAATATTAAAAACCATAATCTTCCTTATTATACCTATTTTGTTCCAGTAACAACTCTTAACCATATTTTAACGTTATATCCATTACAGCATATTGATTTTATTAAAATAGACGTTGAAGGCTTTGAACGACAAGTGTTAGAAGGTTTAGATTTAAAGAAATATCGCCCTAAAATATTTATAATTGAAGCTTTAGAGCCAATCTCTCTGAAATCTTCCTACCAATTATGGGAGCACATTTTATTGAATAATAATTATGAATGGGTTCTTTCTGATGGGTTAAATAGGTACTATCTTGCCAAAGAACATATCAATTTATTAAAAAAATTTAAGAAAGCCTATAAATGTGTCCGTAAACTTAATAATACAGCAATTTTAAAATAGCTTCTCAAAGACTAAAAAGTTGTTTATTATATTTTAAGATTTTTCAAATACAATATAGAGGTAATTAATAATGTATATAAACATAAAAAAATTTTTATTGCTGGTCTGTTTAGGGTTTTTAACTATGTCAGCTTGTACTCCTCATTTAGGCGGTAGCGATTATGATGTGCAAAGCGTTGGTCAAGTTAGTACTACTTTAAAAGGAATAATAGTAGCAACTAGAAAGATTAAAATTCGTGCTAGTGATAACCCACAAGAACCAGGCGTTGGAGCTGCAGTTGGTGGTATAGGTGGAGCAGTTGCAGGTTCTACTATTGGTGGTGGAAACCATATGCCGTTAGTATCTGCTGTAGTTGGTGGAATAGCAGGCGGAGTTGCTGGCCACATGATAGAAAAAAAGATTAAAGAACAAGATGGAGTAGAATATCAAGTAAAACTAGATCGTGGCGATTTAATAACTATTGCTCAAGGAGTAGAGCCAACATTAGTTGTTGGACAGCGCATATTAGTTATAGAAAGTAATCCTCAACTAAGAGAAGGTAGAGGCGGAAGACTAATAGAAAGCAACAAAACTCGTAGTCGTATAGTACCAGATAATAGTGCTAACTAGTATTTTTTATTTTAAAATATACTGATTATACCAAGCTTGAAACATCAATATACCCCACAGGTCATATTGATGGTTTCTGGTACCAGATAAATGCTGCTGTAATTTTTCATTAATAATTTTACTATTAAATAACCCTTGTTCTTCTAATTTTTTAGGATTTAACAAATCTATTGCCCAATCACGTAATTCATTTCTAAGCCATACTTCTATTGGTACTCCAAAGCCCATTTTTGGTCTATTAATTAATTTTTGAGGCAAATATTTAGCTAATATTTTTTTTAAAATCCATTTTTGTTCACCATAACGAATTTTATAATTCATTGGCAATTGCCAAGAAAACTCTACTAATCGATGATCTAAAAGCGGCTCTCTAGCTTCTAAACCATATGCCATACTAGCTCTATCTACTTTAGTTAAAATATCATCTGGTAAATAATTATTTAGATCTGAAAATTGCATTTCTTCAATAAAATTCAAGTCAGCCGGAATATTATAATTAGTAGAGACCAAAGAAGGATGTAATAGTGGATCCTGATCTAACCAAAAAGAAATAACTTTGCTATAAAAATCTTGAGCGGTATTAAATGGCAAAATATTAGCTAATTTATATACCCGATCTCCTAAATTTCTTATATTAACTATTCTGTTTATTAAGTCCCAATTATTTAAAGAAATTCCACTAATGCTATTTGCTAAAATTTTTCGTAATTTATTAGGCATCCAAGCAATTTTACTAAAAATATTATTCCATAAAGAATACCTATTATATCCAGCAAATAACTCATCTCCACCATCTCCTGACAATGCAACAGTAACTTGCTGGCGTGCTAATTTAGCTACTAATAACGTTGGGATCTGAGATGAATCTGCAAACGGTTCATCATAAATATCTGGTAAAGTAGGAATAAGATCTAATGCTTGCTTAGGATCTAAAATTAATTCTTGATGATTAGTTCCAAGATGTTGTGCTACTTCTTTAGCAAAATTAGCTTCATTATAACTTTGCTCATTAAAACCAATAGTAAATGTTCTTATTTTAGTATTTGATAATTCTTGCATTAATGCTACTACAAGAGAACTATCTATCCCTCCAGATAAAAAAGCTCCTAACGGTACATCCGACAGCATCCGCATTTTAATGGAGCTTTTAAGTAAATCATCTAATTGTTTAATTATTTCTATTTCTGAATTTTTTAAATTAATAGATTTTTTAATAACTTTTTGATCAGCAATAATTTTTGTTAAATCCCAATATAATATTTTATTAATTTTTTGTTGTTTATTAATCGTTAAAATAGTTGCTGGCTCTAACTTAACAATATTTTGAAAAATACTATATGGGGCAGGTACATAATTAAATTTTATATATCTACTTAAAGCATTCTTATCTAAATTACCTTGCCATAAAGGATGAACTAAAAAACTTTTAATCTGTGAACCAAAAAATAGTATATTATTAATAATACCAAAATATAGCGGCTTAACTCCTAAACGATCTCGTATTAAGGTTAACTCTTCTAATTTATTATCCCATACTGCTAATGCAAACATACCAATAAATTTTTTACTAGCCTCTACTATGCCCCAAGCTTCAAATGATTGAATAATTACTTCTGTATCGCTAGATCCTCTAAAGTTATGGCCTAATTTATTAAGTTCATCTCTAATTTGTGGAGCATTATATACCTCACCGTTATATGATAATACAAACCTACCAGAGCTAGATTCCATCGGTTGTTTACCGGCAACTGTTAGATCAATAATAGATAATCTACAATGCCCAATAGCAATATTATTTTTCTGATCCACCCATATATTAGTATCGTCCGGACCACGATGGTTGATCTTAGCAATCATCCTATTTACTGATTCTACTAACTGTTCTTTATTAGAACGCGCTGAAAAATCCCAAAACCCTGTTAATCCGCACATGCTTTTTGTTTAACTTGTAGTTGTTTAGATGCTTGTTCTATTATTTGTAGTACTGCTAATGCCTCTACTCCATCTGTAAGTGGAGTTAAGTCCTGTTCAATACACTTTACAAAATGACTAGTTTCTTGAAATAAAGGTTCTTCGGTGTTTTTTAAATTAATAAATTCTGGTTGTAAATTTTTTAAAACTGGCTTATTAGTTGCATCTAAATCCACAGCATATGGGTATAAACAAAGCTTCTGACACAGCTCTAATGTATCATCAAATACTGCCATAGATTTACTTCCAATTACTACAAATTTTCTTTCTTTAATAGGATGCAACCATGATGCAAAAATATGTCCTTTTTGTTCATTAGAAAAATTTAATTGAATTGTAATTTGATCCGCAATATTTTTAGTTAAAAAATAATTAGCATAAGAATTGATCGATTTAGGTTTACCCATTAATGTTAAAATCATAGAAATATCATGCGGAACATAATTCCATAATACATCTTCTGCTGCCATGACCTTGCCAAATGATAAACGATTGGAATAAACGTAACGTAATTTTCCCAATGCTTGTTCCTTACAAAGTTTTTGTAATTCAACAAAAGCTGGATGATACTGTAATAAATGTCCAACCATAATTTTTTTATTAACCTGACTTGCTATATTACATAGCTCTTTAGCTTGCTTAAATGTATGTGCTAGAGGCTTTTCTACAAATACATGTTTGTTTGCTAATAATGCTTCTTTAACAAATTGATAATGAGACTGATCTTTTACAATAGCTACCGTATTAATTTCATTACTATCTAATATTTGTTGCCAACTAAGGTTTTTTACTTGATATTTTACAGCAATTTGTTCAGCAACTATGTGATTAATATCACAAATAGCTATCAACTTTGACAACTTATGAAAATTACGTACTAAATTTTTACCCCAGTCACCTATCCCTACAACAGCAATACTTGCTTGCTCCAAACTACGCTCCTAATTTGCTTTTACACTGAAGTTTACAGTAAACAAAATCAAGACTTATGTCGAGCAAATATTACTTAGTTTGAAACATAATTTATTAAATATTTAATAACTTTAATAAGTAGTAAAATAATTATGCTTTAGGTAAAATAGCCTTTTAACTTATACCTATAATGGACACCAGCATGAATATAGATTTAAAGAAAGTAAAAAAAATTATAGAACTTATAAACCAGTCTGGAGTATGCGAAATAGAGATAAAAGAAGGGGAAGAATCTATTAAAATTTGTAAACATCAAATACCCCAAAATTCCATTGGACAAATACAATCAATGGCTCTTAGTTCTCCACCTTTTAATTCAAACACCTATCAAAACTATATACACCCATTACCAAAATTTCCAGAAATTGCTAGTCCTGAATCAACTACCGAAAAATTTAACTTAAAATCACCAATGGTAGGTACTTTTTACCGTTCTTCTTCTCCTAATGCTAAGGCATTTGTAGAAATTGGCGATCATGTTAATATTGGTGACGCATTATGCATCATAGAAGCCATGAAAATGTTTAATCAAATTGAAGCAGAATATGCCGGAACTATTAAATCTATTTTAGTAGAAAATGGGCAACCGGTAGAATTTGGACAAGCACTATTTACAATAAATCCCGATTAATTTAAAGAAAATATAAATAAAAACAATATGAATAAACATCCTAAAAAACCTGATAATAACTTTGTAAATATAGACAAAATTGTAATAGCTAATAGAGGCGAAATTGCTTTACGCATTTTACGTTGCTGCAAAGAATTAGGCATAAAAACAGTAGCTGTACATTCTTCTATAGATAGCAACTTAATTCATGTAAAATTAGCAGACGAATCAGTATGCATAGGTCCAGCAGCTTCTACTTATAGCTATTTAAATATTCCAGCTATTATTAGTGCTTGCGAAATAACCGATGCTATGGCAATACACCCTGGTTATGGTTTTTTATCTGAAAATGCAGATTTTGCTGAAAAAGTTGAACATTCTGGCTTTATTTTTATTGGTCCAACTCCACAAACTATTCGCTTAATGGGTAATAAAATATCTGCCATTAATGCTATGAAAAAAGCTGGGATCCCCTGTGTACCAGGATCTGGTAGCTCATTAGAAGACGAGCCAACTAAAAATTTAGCTATAGCCAAATCTATAGGTTATCCAATCATTATTAAAGCAGCTGGCGGTGGCGGTGGACGTGGTATGAGAGTTGTACACAGCGACGCAGCATTATTAAATGCCATTACACTTACTAAACATGAAGCAAAAACCGCTTTTGATAACGACAATGTTTACATGGAAAAGTTTTTAGAAAATCCTAGGCATATTGAATTTCAAATGTTGTCTGATGGCCAAGGTAATGCTATTTGCCTAGGAAGTAGAGACTGCTCTATGCAAAGACGACATCAAAAAGTAATAGAAGAAGCACCAGCACCAGGAATCTCCCCAAAAGTTCTTAAAGAAATCGAACAATTATGCATTAATGCTTGCCTATCTATTCAATATAGAGGTGCAGGTACTTTTGAATTTCTTTATGAAAACGATCAATTTTACTTTATTGAAATGAACACCAGACTCCAAGTTGAGCATACAGTAACAGAATTAATTACTGGTATAGATATAGTAAAAGAACAACTATCTATTGCTTCTGGTAAACCACTTAGCATTAAACAGCAAGACTTAATTATTAGAGGCCATGCTATAGAATGTAGAATTAATGCTGAAGATCCTAAAACTTTTATGCCTTCACCTGGCACTATTAATCTTTATCATGCTCCAGGTGGCCCTGGAATTCGTATTGATTCACATATATATACCAGCTATAAAGTGCCGCCAAATTACGATTCTTTATTAGGTAAATTAATAGCTCATGGCGATAATAGAATAGAAGCTATAAATCGTATGCAAACTGCACTAGACGAGATGGTAATAGACGGGATAAAAACTAATATTTCATTACATCAAAAACTAATGAAAGATGTAAATTTTAGACACGGCGAACAATCTATTCATTATTTAGAAAAAAACTTAGCAAACTATGAAAATTGGTAATCATAAAATAGAAAATAAAACTATTTTAGCGCCAATGGCTGGTGTTACAGACCACCCATTTCGTACATTATGTAAAAAATTAGGGGCAGCAATGGCAGTATCTGAAATGGTTGGCTCAAACTCTCTACTTAGGGGTAGTTTAAAAACATTGCGTCGCGCTAACCATACCAATGAACCATCTCCTCGTATCGTACAAATTGTCGGTGCCGATCCTGATACTTTAGCCTTGGCTGCAAAATTTAACCAAGATCAAGGTGCAGAAATTATTGATATTAATATGGGGTGTCCAGCAAAAAAAGTTTGTAATACCCTAGCTGGTTCTGCATTACTAAAAGACGAATTATTAGTCAGCAAAATTCTAAATAAAGTAGTAAGTGCAGTATCTATTCCAGTAACTTTAAAAATTCGTACTGGTTGGGATAGTAATAATAAAAATGGCGTACAAATTGCCAAATTAGCAGAAAATGCTGGTATCGCAGCTATCGCGGTACATGGTAGAACTAGATGCTGTTTTTTTAGAGGTGAAGCTGAATACGCAACTATTGCTAAAATAAAAGCTACTGTTAAAATTCCGGTTATTGCTAATGGTGATATAAATACTGAACAAAAAGCCAAAGAAGTACTAAGAATTACTGGTGCTGACGCAGTTATGATCGGCAGAGCCGCATACGGTAAACCATGGATTTTTCGTCAAATTAACTATTATCTACAATATAACAAAAAATTAGACGAACCTTCTTCTCAAGAAATTTACCATATTTTGCTTGGACATTTAGAATGTCTATATAGCTTTTATGGCACAACTACTGGGGTTTTAATGGCTAGAAAGCATGTTAATTGGTATTGCAAAGGTAAATCCTTGGCTGCAAAATTTAGAGAAAACTTTAATAAATTACTAACTACTAAAGATCAACTAAATGCTATAAAATTATTTTTTGAGGACTAATAATGCACCAAGAACAAGATTTAATACCGTTAAATCAACAAATAAAATCTTCTTTAAAAAAATACTTCGATAATTTCGAAACATTAGATTATAAAAATATCGCTAATTTATATCAATTAGTTCTTACAGAAGTAGAAAAACCTTTATTAGAAACTGTATTAGAATATACCAACGACAATCAATCTCTAGCTGCCAAATGGTTAGGAATTAGCCGTAATACTCTTAGAAAACTAATAAGTTCATATAAACTATAAAAAAATTACTGCGCAAAAACTACTAAACTTGGCTAAAATTATAAATATATGCCAAATAATACTAAAAAAACTAACGTCAAAGCAAAAAAAACTAAAAAAAAGTTGAATACTGGCAAATCTAATTTAGACATACAAAATAACACTACCATAACTTGGGCTTATAACGAAAAAACTAACAATAATCCTCTTGGTGTTAAGTCAAAACAAACTTCAGAGGATGCTGAAAACCCAACTACTTTAGATACTGTTGATATTGCCAATGCTCCGGTTGATGTTGAAGTTGCTATTGCCGATGTTGAAGGTATAGGATCTGCTGTAGCTACTTTATACACAATCTACAATACTGAAAAATACATTAAAAATCTTCCTAAAAATTTAAAGCAAATAATAGCTAATATTGATCAAAAAGATTTACTACAATATTTTAAAAATATTAAAGATCCGACACAAATTACCGAACAACATATCCAAAATTATTGCATAAATAAATTAAGAAATCCTATGGCTGTAAAAGTTGCCGAAACTGGCATAGACGCCACCTCATCTATAGCAAGCACTGTATTTGCATTTGGATTACTGTTTCCTCCAATTATTCCAGCCGTAGGTATAGCAGCTTTAGCAATTGCAGGCGGCGGTTTAATTGCAACTGGTATTGCTGCCATTCTTCAAAGAATAAGAATAAAAAGAGTTATAGAAAAAATTATTAAAGATGAAGATAAAGATGGAGCAATAAAAAATGCTTTATCTAAACAGTTAGCTATTTTTAAATCATCTAAAGTTAATAAAAAAATATTGTTTAATGATAAAACCAACAGCACTGATAATAATAAATCATTTTTAGATAAAGCTATCTATTGGTTAACCCATATTATTTCTGCCATCAAAATAATCGAAACGTTAAAGCATGTTGTTCCACTAATTGGTAGAATAACTGCTGTTGGTGCAATATTTGTGAATACCGTAAAAAGTGTCTTTGATGTTTCTAAAAACTATAAAGACCGACAGAAAGATTTCCAAAATATTCCTTTATTTATGCAAAAGGCTATTAATGAAAAATTACATATAACTAGAAAAAAATATTTTTTGTGGGGTAAGAGTCCATTAGATGAATATAAAGAATATTTAAAAACAACAGGACAAAACCCAGAAAATATAGAACTTTCTAAACTTAAACAAGATGCCTTAAAATATACTTTAAAAAAACAATTTGAAGCATATAGCATTAAAAAGAAACAACAAGGTTCTTTTGTTTATAGTCCTGACAAAGACTTATTTAAAAAATTTATACAAGACATGTTATTAGATTCTGTATCTAAAGATGTACGTAATTCTGGAGCATCTAATACAATAAAATTGAGTTTATTTTTTTCTGGTGGCGTCTCTATGATATTTCCTCCAGTCGCTATACTTACCGCCGCAGGCGTTTTGCTAGGTGGTATAATAGTAACTCCAATAATGAGAATGATAGAAAGAAAAAAATGTTTAAATCATATACACAAACAAGATAGCAACATTACAAAATTTACAGATAATTTATATCAAATTACACAATCAACACCTGACCATGCTATTGTCGAGCCACAATTAACAAAACAAATAAAATTAGCCGTAAAGCAACCTTCTATACCAAAAAACAAATCAGGCATTTTATGGTCATTACGTAATTTAATATCAAAAGATAAAAAACCTGAGAATAAAGAAGCAATCCATACCGAACCAAGCAAAAAAATAAAAAAGATTGATTAGATTTCTCTAAAAAATTATGTATTTAATCGCATATGCGGAAATAATAAAACGTCTCGAATAGAATTTTGATCGGTAAACAACATGACTAATCGATCGATCCCTATACCTTCACCGGCGGTTGGTGGCAACCCATACTCTAAGGCACAGACATAATCCTGATCATAATGCATTGCCTCTACATCACCAGATTCTTTTAATGCAACTTGACTCTTAAATCGTTCTTTTTGATCAATTGGATCGTTAAGCTCAGAAAATCCATTCGCAAGTTCCCGACCAGCTATATATAACTCGAAACGATCGGTGAGTTCTGGATTAAGATCATTGCGTCTTGCTAAAGGTGAAACTTCGGTAGGATATTCGGTAATAAAAGTAGGATCTAATAACTGAGATTCTACAGTGTGTTCGTATAGTTCAAATTGTAATTTAATTATTCCAGCATTATTTATCCAATCAGGATCCATAACAATATTTTTACTTTGCATATATGCCAATAATTTATTACGATCATTTAAATCTTCTGCTGATAAATCGTGATTATATTTTACTATAGCTTGTTTAAATGTTAATCTTTCGAACGGCTTAGATAAATCGTATTGTTTGTTTTGATAAGTTAAAATATTGCTTCCTAATATATTATTAGCTAAATATTTAAATAAATCTTCTGTTAGATTCATAAGATCTTTATAGTCAGCAAAAGCTTGATAAAATTCAATCATGGTAAATTCCGGATTATGTCTGGTAGATAATCCTTCGTTTCTAAAATTACGATTAATCTCGTATACTTTTTCAAAACCACCAACTACTAAACGTTTTAAATATAATTCTGGAGCAATTCGCAAATATAAATCCATACCTAATGCATTATGGTGTGTAATAAATGGACGAGCTACTGCGCCACCAGGAATAATATGCATCATTGGGGTTTCCACTTCTAAAAACTTTAAATTATTTAAATACTCCCTTATAAACTGCACAACTTTACTTCTAGTTTGAAAAATTTTTTTAGAATTAGGGTTTACCATTAAATCTAAATATCGTTGCCTATACCTAGTTTCCTGATCTTGTAATCCATGCCATTTTTCTGGTAAAGAACGTAATGATTTGGTTAATAATATAATTTGGGTTGCTTTAACAGATAATTCACCTGTTTTAGTTTTAAATAAAGCTCCACTTACGCCAATAATATCACCTAAATCCCACGTCTTAAATTGTTCGTAAATATCTGGCAACGCTTCTTGTTGTAAATAAATTTGAATTTTCCCAGACATATCTTGCAATGTAATAAAACTAGCTTTACCCATAAGACGTCTTAACATAATACGACCAGCTACAGTTACTTTAATATCTTGTTTTATTAATTCTTCATTAGACAAATTACCATAATTAACATGTAAATCTTCTGCCAAAAACTCTCTTTTAAAATTATTAGGCCAAGCAAACCCAGCTGCCTTTAATTTTTCTAATTTAGATAAACGCTCTACATCAGCATCAAGATCTATATTATGTTCATTAGTTTCTATATTAATTTTTGATGTCATTTATATAATCCTTATTTTTTTGTTTTTAAATTTGCCTCTAGAAATGGATCTATCCCCCCATCTAATACTTGTTGAGTATTAAAAATTTCTAGATTAGTTCGCAAATCTTTAATACGAGATTGATCTAAAACATAAGATCTAATTTGATTTCCCCAACCAATATCAGTTTTAGAATCCTCTAATTTTTGCTTTTCTCTATTTTTTTCTTGCATCTTTAAATCGTAAAGCTTAGATTTTAATTGCTTCATCGCATAAGATTTATTTTTATGTTGAGATCTATCGCTTTGACACTGAACCACTATACCGGTCGGCACATGAGTTATTCTAACTGCCGAATCTGTACGATTCACATGTTGTCCTCCGGCACCACCTGCTCTATACGTATCTATACGTAAATCTGCCGGATTAATCTGAATATTTACATCATCATCTACTTCTGGATAAACAAATACTGCCGCAAAAGAAGTATGTCTACGATTACCAGAATCAAACGGAGACTTGCGTACCAACCTATGTACTCCAGTTTCGGTACGTAACCAACCATAAGCATAATTTCCACTTATTTTTATAGTGGCACTTTTTATCCCAGCTACATCTCCGTTAGATGTTTCCATAATTTCTACTTTAAATTTTCTAGATTCTGCCCATCTTAAATACATACGTAACAATATTTCTGCCCAATCCTGAGCTTCTGTTCCACCAGAACCAGATTGAATATCTAAAAAAGTATTATTTGAATCTAATTCTTCACAAAACATACATTCAAATTCTAGTTTATGAAAAACTGTTTGTAATTCTAAAATTTCCTCACAAATTTCTTGCAAACTGTTTTCATCTTGCAAATTCTTAGCCATTAAAAATAATTCTTGGGCATCTAATAAATTTTTAGAAAATTGTTCTATTGGAAAAAGTTGTTGTTCTAATTGTCGTTTTTCTTTACTTAATAATTTAATTTTTTCTTGATCATCCCATACATTTGGATCTGCTAATTGGGATTTAATTTGCTCTAACATGAATGATTTTTTATTAAAATCTACCAGATGCAACAATTGTTGCTGTTTAACAGATAATTCTTCCAATAAATCATTATAATTAATGTCATACATAATAAAGTTTCCTTCAACAACCCCCCTCTCCATTCATGGAGAGGGGGGCGGGGGTGAGGCCATAAAGTTTCCATTAGATATGGTGCATCCCTATTATCTGCAACTCACAAGTTTTTTGATTATTAAAATTATTTTCAAACAAACTAAAAGCACAGATTACTTCATCATCTTTTACAAACAAACAAGGTTCTTCTACCCCATAACGCATACTAAACCATACTGCCCTAAAAATTCTACCACTAATATTTAAATCTACCCTAGCATGAGTACCGTCACCAATAATTTTTATATGATCTATTTTGGCTATAGTATGAAAAACTGGACTTTCAAAATCTTTACCAAATGGCTCTAAAATCTTTAAGTCATAAAAAAAATCTAAATTTATTAGTTCACTAGGAAGTACACCATCCGACCAAATAACCGGCCCTAAGTTTACCATATCCAGCTGTTTTCTAGTAGCCAGTTCGAACAACTCTACAAATTTATTAAAATCACTGGCTTTTAAAGTAACTCCACCTGCTCCACGATGCCCACCAAAAGCTATTAATAGCTTTTTATCTTGATCTGCCACATATTGTAAAGCATCTCTTACATGAAAACCCTCTATTCCTCTTAATGAACCAGTAATTAATTGATCTTCACCAACCTTAGGCGCAAAAAATGCAGTTGGCCTTCCAAAATTATCTTTAATTCTACTAGCAGATATTCCATGAACACCCACGTGTCCATCTGGTAAAAAAATACACACTGCATATTTATTAGCGTCTACTTGCTGTTTTGCTTGGGTTAATCCTTGCAAAGTAATGGTTTTTTGAATATTACGACGTACAATATTTTGTTCTTTTAAATGTTGTAGCCAATCTTGGGCCTGAGTAAGGCTGTCTGACAATAAAAAACTTACCGAGCCGAACGCTGTAGCCAAACGGCCATCGCTATTTAATAATGGTCCAATTTTAAAGCCTAAATCTTCCACATTAATATTATCTGGCAATATATTATTTAATGCTTGCCAACAAAATTTACTTCTAGAATTAATAAGCTGTAATCCAAAACGTACTACTGCTCTATTACTGTGGCTTTTAGCAAAACTAACACAATCTGCAACTGTACCAACCGCAACATAATCAAGAGTATCTTGCAATTTAGGAGCATTTTTTTCTAAGTAACCTAATTTAATAAGTTCTAATCGGGTTGTTACCATTAATAGCCAAGCTACCATACACCCTGCTATATACGGATCGTAATTACAATCTTCTCTGGTTGGGTTAATACAAGCGTAAGCGCTCTTAGGAAATTCTGTAATTGGAATTTGATGATGATCAGTAATAATTACATCTATGTCGCTAGCCTTTAATTTAGCTATTCGTGGTTCATCCGAAGATCCATTATCTGCAGTTATTACTAAAGATGTTCTAGGAAGATCCGCCAAAATTCTGTTAGCTACTGCATCAGACAAACCATATCCCTCGGTTAATCTATGGCCAATATATGATCTAATTAAATTCTTAGGATGTTTAAAATGCTGCGTTAAATTATAATAAATTACTGCATGGCTAGTTTGTCCATCGCAATCATGATCGGTTTCTATTCCTATACATTCTTTATTTATAATGGCATAGGCTAAACGCTTAGCTGCTTTAACCATATCTTGCATTGTTTCAGGATGTTCTAATAATGATAATTTTGGTTCAATAATTTTAGATAAACTCTGTTCTTCAATTGGACGTGCAGCTAAAATTTTTGCAATAGTAGGGTGAAGGCCATTAGCCAAAGCTAAATCGTATAATTTTGAGTTTAACTGTCTAGTTTTAATTTTAGGAGCAGGTAATTTAATGTTGGTCATTTTATTTATATATCTTACATTGAAAATACTTTAAAAAATTCTATATTAACATTATGCCAGGAAACCCTATACCAGACAAACCAGGACCAGGACTTACAGAAGATAGTGGCGCCTCTCCTGCACTTGTAGAAATACCAGCAGATCCAGACGATGATGATTCCGTTTCCGCAACATCTAAAGCAAGTGAACCAAAATCAGGTACACCTACAATAACCTTAATTCCAGAAGCTGACCCAAACGATCCAGACAAACGCTTAAAAACTGAAGCTGCATTAAAAACTGCAACCGCATTACAAACCGCACTTGAGGAAGAAAATAAAGCTGGTCAAAAAGCTGAGCTTAATAATGATCCAAATACCACTCCACCTAATAATACAACCAGTACTAATAAACATATTTTTCCCCTTAATACTAGAATGAGAGAACTATATGGTTATCAACAATATTTAGTAGAGAATAATAAATTTCAGAAAAATGATAAACCTTTAGGTATTAGCGGTTTAAACAAATATAATTGGCTCGGTAATCCTGCCAATGTAATAAAAAAGATGGATTTTAATACTTATTGGGATTTTAGAAATTATCAAATTCAATTGATGCGCCAAAATCTACTAAACCGCTTAAAGTTATTACAAGAAGCCGAAGGAGAAGAACCTAAAGACACATCTAACCGAGTAAGTAGATTTTTTGGTTCAACCGAGCCTTTTGCAGATCGAAAAGCTTATTTCGAAAAAATGCTAGACCTGCTTCAAGACGTCGCTATAGTACCAGATCCAAATAATAAAGAAAATAAAACTAATAACATGCTTATCCAAAAAAATGGTAAGACTTTAGTGTCTATAAGCGAAAATGTTGATGGCAACTTAAATAATATGGAATTTAAAATTCCAAAAGAGATTGTTGCAGCTGGTGGAAAAGACTTAGACAATGCAGTTGCACTACTAGTGGATCAAGCAACTAGAGTACTAGAAAGATCTAATGATCACGAAAAAGCATTTCACATAACTGGCAACTCCAAAACTCCAGAAGTAGCGCTTAAAATGTACAAAGCAGCATTTTTAAATGGTCTTAAGCCAGAAGTATCTAAAAAGGATCTTGCACATTGGCAAGATCAAGCTGAGAATGCATCTGATCCTGCAACCAAAGAAAAATTTACTCAAGCTTTAAAAGACCATGAAGAATTAACCGAAAGATTTAAAAAGAAAGGTTTTCTACACAAAGCAAGAAAATTAATGCTTGAAAAAGCACAAAAAGCCAAAGAGACTGTTGCAGCACACCATTCTGCAAACAGACCATAAATAGCTCTAAATATTAATTTTTTCTAGGAAATAATCTAGCATCAATAGGAGTTGGATCTATAGGAAGCTGTTGTTTATTATGTAAAACTTCAGCTTCTGTTAATAAAATATTTAATAATTCAGTAAATAAAATTGGATTATTCTTATTTGCTTCCCATAAATAAAATGCAAACGATCCAGGACACGGGTTAATTTCGTTTAACCAAACTTGCCCAGTTTTACTATTACATAAAAAATCAATTCTTGGAAAACCACTACCTTGAATGCTATTAAATGCCAATTGCGACCAAACTCGAAAATTACTTTCCATAGCTGGATTTAATTTAGGATTTAACTCTCTAGTTAAACTTAACATGCCGGTACTAGTGGACGTTGGAGTTTTACTACCAACTTTTCCTAATTTACCGCTATTATTACCAGAAACGTATTTTTGTTTAAAATCTAATAAATCTTCAGCACATTTTGGCTGTTCGATAGCAGAAGTTACTATTTTTCCATTTATTAGACCAACAGAAATATTGTATTCTACTAAATTTTCTACAAAAGGTTCGACCATTGCTAAATAATCGTATTTAAAAATATCGGGTAATACTGCGGCTAATTCTTCCATATTATTAACTTTTGCTACCCCAATGCTACTACCTAAATTACATGGTTTAACGCAACTTGGAAAAGTAACTCCAGCTACCAACCGCTGTAAAATTTGATTATCTATTATTAAACCATTCTCTGGACGTAAAATGACATGGCACGGCAAAACTGGGATATTAACTGCTTGTAAAATTCGTTTGGTAGCAATTTTATTCATTAATACTGTAGATCCAAAATGTCGCATGCCAGTATATGGAATGTTAGCAATTTCCATAACCGCTGGTAATTGGCCATCCTCACCATGAATTCCGTGCATAGCCAATAACGCCATGTCAAAATTAATTGATTTAACTGAACCAAACAAACTTTTTTTCTTTAATAACAAGCGACCATTATTCTTGCTACCTAAATCTAAGGTTACTGAATGTAGCTTATTTATACTTTCTTGAGTCAACATATAATTAGCGGTATTTAATAACTCTTTACCAACTAACCATTCTCCATTAGGTGCTATGTAAACTGGAAATGCCTCAAATTTACTGCTATCTATTGCCTTTAAAGCCTGTAAACCAGTAATTATACTAACATCGTGCTCCGGAGTTCTACCTCCAAAAAATACTGCTACTGTCTTTTTAGATTTTAAATTTTGCATGGCCCCCGCCTATACTTCAAAAATCCACCCGGCAACCTTCGGTTGCCACCCTCCTTTACTAAAGGAAGGTTAAGTTTACCTAGATTAAAGCCTTCTATTAAAATAAACTATATAATAAAATTTAGATGTTAGCTTAATAATAATTAAAATTAAAGTATACTGAATGCATATGAGTTCAGTATAACTATTCAGCGTTAAACTATGGGTAAAATTTATTATAAAAATTTATCGCCACCTAACAACCCTAATTTACCTCATATTATATGGGGTCACGGTTGGGGACAAACCCATGCAAACTTATTGCCTCTAGCGAGCTGTTTACAAAATTTTGCTAACCATTGGCTATTAGACTTCCCTGGTTTTGGAGCAAGTACGCCACCAAACAGTACTTGGAGTAGCCTAGATTATGCCAATGCCACTGCTACTTGGATCGCTAACCATATCCCAACAACAGCCACAAAAATTTGGGTTGGCCATTCTTTTGGTGGCAGAGTAGGTATTAATTTAGCTGCTAAATACCCTAATCTTATAAGCGGGTTATTTTTAATAGCAGCATCTGGGATCCCCAAACCACGAAATTTAACCCAAACAATAATTATTTCAACAAAAATAAAAACTTTTAAATTATTAAAAATTTTAAACAAATTATTAAATAATGATAAATATTCTGATTGGTTAAAAACTAAATTTGGTAGCCCAGACTATAGAAACGCTAATACTAATATGCGTTCTATCTTAATAAAAGCAGTTAACGAAAATCTATCAACTTTAGCTACACAAATAATTTGTCCAACCGAGTTACTCTATGGTGAAAACGATACCGAAACTCCTATTACAATGGGCCAAAATTTTAATCAATTAATTAATAACTCTAAATTGCATGTTTTACCACAAGAAGATCATTATAGTGTACTATCAGAAGCTAAACATCAGGTTATATATTTATTAAAACAATTTATATATAATATTAAACAACCATGTTAACAATTTTATTAATTACAACTATTTTAATTTTTTCTACCAAACGCCATTTAACCTATTTACATATTTTTCAACAACAAGAATACTATAATTATCGATTTTTATCTTGGGTATTTAATAATAAAGCCTTCGATAAACGTCTGTCTAGTTTATTATTTATTATTTGTTATTTAAATTATATTATAAATAATATCACTATTATTACCTCTGCTATTGTTAGCGCTCTATTAACATTCAGCTATTTTGAAAAAAACCCTATAAAAACCGCCAAAAAAAAATTGGTTTTTACTAACAGAGCACAACGTATTTATTATCTTAGTTTAATTATTAATTTATTAACCAATATTATATTATTTATAAATTTAAAAAATCTAAATTTATTTATTATATTATTGCTAACTATACAGCTAATACCCGTATATCTAGTTTTAGCTAATTTATTGCTTACACCCATAGAAAATACAATTCAACAAAAATTTTGGCAACAAGCTAAACAAACAATTATTACTAATAACCCATTTGTTATTGGTATTACTGGTTCGTTTGGTAAAACTTCAGTAAAACATTTTTTAGGACATATCCTGCAATATGTAGATCACACTCTAATAACCCCCGGCAGCATAAATACTAGCATGGGCATATCTAGAATAATTAGAGAACAGTTAAATACTTCCCATCGCTACTTTGTAGTAGAAATGGGAGCCTATGGCATTGGCTCTATAAATAACATTTGCAAATTAACTACACCTAATATGGGCATAATAACCAATATCGGCAAAGCTCATTACGAACGTTTTAAAACTTTAGAAACAGTAGCTACTGCTAAATTTGAATTGGCAACCGCAGCAATTAATAACAATTCTAAAATAATTATCTCCGAACAAGCATTAAATACTGATTATGCTAAACAATATATTAAAACCAATCCTAAAAATTTCGAAATTTTAAATACCCAACAATTATCTAATGTAGTCCAATTAAAAACTGGATTAGCTATAACTTTAAATTGGCAAGCAACTACTTATCAATTAGAAGTTCCGGTATTTGGTTTACATAACGCCACTAATATTGCTTTAGCGTTTATTGCAGCTTGCAACTTAAAAATACCACCTGCAACTATTATTACTGCTCTAAAAACTATGCCACAAATTAACCATAGACTAGAAGTGCTTAAACAAAATAACTGCACTATCATAGACGATGCTTATAATGCTAACCCAAGCGGCTTTAAATCCGCCTTAGAGTTGCTTAATTTTTTACACGAACCGCCAGGACGCCGTATTTTAATAACCCCCGGACTAATAGAATTAGGAACCGCCCACAATGCGGAACATTTATTGTTAGGGAAAACCGCCGCTCGTTATACCGATCTAACTGTAGTTGTAAAACCACAACGGATCCCTAGTTTTATTAATGGGTTTAAAGAACTAGCTACCGAAGCTCAACAAATTATCCAGGTGGCATCGTTTGCTCAAGCTAAAGAATGGTTAAATAAACATTGCCAAACTAACGATACTATTTTACTGGCCAACGATTTACCAGATTTATACGAAACTGGATTAAAGATTTAATGGGATTTTTTTGCGGCTAAAGCATGCGGATGCATGGTATCAGTTATTGTTTTTTTTAGTGCCTCATACTCTTCCTGGGTATATTTTTTCTCTATAGGTGTTTTTCCATCTTTTTCAAACCCAGCAATATATTTACAATCATCTAAATTTTCTGGTAATTTGATATCAATAGATCCTCTATTTAGTATTTTTTGTGTTTTAATTAATTCTAAAATTGCTTGTAAATCTTTCGGAGGAAAACCATTAGCTTCTACAGTTATTACTTTATCAGATTCTAAAACAGCTTTTTCTAAATTTTCTAAAAAAGCTATACCAACTGCTTGTTGTTTGCTAATTAATCTTGCTTTTTCTTTTGCATCCTTAGATTCTATTGCCTGAAATTCACATATTGTAGTATTATTTCGTTTTTCGATCGTTGCTAATTCTGTTTTTGTCTCTTGATCTTTTATGACACCAATAGTGTAACTGCTTTTTTGATCTACTGGAACAGCCTTAGATTCATATTTTATTTTTTCTCCAAGCTGTTTTGTAAAATGTTGCTCCCAATTTAATTGATCATATGCACCAGCTAAACCGTCTAATACTGCTGGGCTCTGGTTTGACGAATCAGATACAGATGCCGATAATTTTGGTTGTACTTTCGGTACTTCTGGTTTCACTGGTTCTTTTTCTGCTGCTTTTGGGCCTTTTGAAAAAGCAGTATCTACATCAACGACCTTGCCTTGCCGAAGATCTTCCATAATGGCATCTACAACTATCCCTGGACCATTAGGTTTGTCCCGCCAATATGACGCAGCATTTTTACCACCTATAGCAAATTTATTTGGAAGATTAGCAGTATTTTGATTTGTTAACCCCAACACCATATATCCTTTCCCTAGATGTTCTGCAATATTTTTCATATCACGCTTAACTAAGGGACTGTGCAAAAATAACTTTTCACTAAACTAAAAATTAGTTATTATGTGTAAATGCAAGAACACTCTCTTCAAAGATTATTATTAATTAAAAATAAATTTGATGCAATTTCAT
>Ga0187884_10000143_pt1 | contig 71032 bp, 68 predicted proteins | sample June2016WEW_20_4_FD_132983 | JGI IMG/M metagenome (GOLD analysis project Ga0187884, IMG submission 132983) | Peatland microbial communities from SPRUCE experiment site at the Marcell Experimental Forest, Minnesota, USA - June2016WEW_20_40 | ecosystem: Environmental > Terrestrial > Soil >...
TCGGGTCTTCGGATGCACGCGCAATACCCGTGGGACCATAACCTCCTCCTCCCCACCACAATCGAGGAGATTATGCCACAGTTGGGATCTGATGTCTCGTTATTTATGCGCGCCTGTATAGCACGCCTCGCCTGCCGGTCTCTTCGGCCATTTTGCTCCTGAAGTCAAACGCCTTGTAACGGCGGCTTCCCCTGATGCTGTGTGGTAAGCAGCTGCGGCGTCGCGGCATAGCACGCTATCGGATCCCCGCCTGCGATTCGGTCTGTGGGGCTCAAGACACCCTGACCGGCACGGTTCAAAACGTGCGTGTAGGGCACTTCACGCTTGCTGGCACCATGCCGCTTATCGTATAAACATCGTATGTCGAAACAAGCGGTGTCGGTAACCCTGGCGGCGGAGAACTTGCTCTGGCTCCGAGGGCGGGCGCGGGCCTCAGGGGCGCGAAGCATGAGCGCCGTGCTCGACAGGCTGGTGTCGGCTGCGCGCACCGGCGGCCAGGTACATGAGTCCACGATCCGGTCGGTGGTTGGAACGGTTCGCATCGCCGAGGCTGATCCGGACCTCGTTCGGGCCGACGCCGCGGTTCGAGCCCTGTTCCGGGGCGCGCTTGTCTCAGAAGAAGCCGGTCGGTATGGGCGCAGACGCAAAACGGTCAAGACGCCAGTGCGCGCCCGCAGAGCGCGGCGATGAGTCGCGCCGCAGTTGCAGACACCCATGCGCTGGTTTTCAACGCCGCAGGAAGCAAACACCTGGGCAAGCGTGCGGCAGCGATGTTTGCCGCGGCTGAACGGCGCACCCGCATAATCTACATCCCCGCAGCCGTCATCTGGGAATGCGCTTTGTTGGCCCACATCGGGCGCATCGATCTGGGCCGGCCGGTGCGGGATTTCTTCGCCGATCTCTTCAGCAACCCCGCCTATCAACCCGTCGACCTGACACCTGAGCAGGTCTACCTTGCCGACGAGATGCGTCCGAACGACGATCCGTTCGACGCCCTGATCTGCGCGGCAGCACGCCACCTCGATCTCCCACTGCTAACGAGAGACAGTGACATTCAGGGCTCCAGGCTGGTCTCCGTTATTTGGTAGACCAACCCCGGGCCTTGCCCGGGGCGAACTTTGCCCATCAGCTAGACCGGAACTGCGGCAGCGTTTTGCGCCATGCCGCACATTGGTCCACACCCGTGTCTAAGCTGATCCGCGGTTGAAACCCCATCTCCCGCTTCGCCTTGTCGATTCGACCACCGCCCCGGCAGTGTTGAAGACATAGTCGACTTGGCGAAAGGCATCCTGCAGCTGCTCGGTGTCGTCCCACCGGCTGATCCTGACAGCTTCGACGTTGGGCCGCCCGGTGAATGCCGTCAGGTCTGACGACGGCCGGGCGAGCAGACGGATGCGAACGGTTGGGTATGAGGCGAGGATCGTGTGCGTGAGGTGGCAGCCGATCAAACCCGACGCGCCGGTGATCACAATGAGTTGGTCTTCTGTTAAAGGGCTCATGTTCCGGAACCTTCGCACATGCGCCGGGAAATGAAAACGGATCGAGATCTCGGGCCGCACCTCTCACTGTCCTCGAAGCCTAAACGGCGCAGCAGCTGACGGAGGTCGTTGAAGGCGATGTTCGCGTCCGATGTGCGGCGGAGTATGCGAGCCAGAAGATCATCAGCGGTAACCCTTCAAAGGGCTGTTCAGCAAGGTGACCAAGGTGGTGTTTCGGCGTGGCGGGCCACTTCGCGTTGGTTGGAGTACCCGGCAGAGACGTTCGACAACACCTCCGGGCCGGTCTATTGTTGCACGGCGCAAATGGTTCACAGCGCGGACATCGAAGCCAGGTACCGGGCCGATACTGCAGAACTCGTCGCGCGAGGCGTGCCCCAGGTGGTATTGGCGTTCTTGACTATCATGAGCGCGGTGAACGCGGTCGAGTGGTTCTTCATGCCGCAGCGCCGGGCCGCCTTAGTGGCGGTCTCTGCGGCGTATCTACTGATCTGCACTCTGCAGATCATCGCGGTCAGGCGCATGCCATCGCGCAGCATCCACATCACCGCGCTCTGCACGAGCGCACTCGGCCTCGCCATGAATTGCTATTTCGCGGCAGAGCGAGGCACTGGCGAGATCTGCGCGCTCTTGCTGTCGCTGTTCATGAGCGGGATGACAGTCTTCCACCCGTGGGGGCAGCGCGGTCAGCTTCTTGGCAGCCTCGGTGCAGTGCTGGGCTTTCCTCTCGCGCTCCTTGGCGGAGCCGTCTCAGCGGTTCCCCCAGCTTACGCCACCTTCGCTGTCTTCAGCAGCGCGGCCCTGACGATCCTCGGCGCCCGCCTGCTCGACGAGCGCCGATTCGCGGCCTTCAAAAGAACCGCGGAGATCGAGCACGCCAACGCGCTGCAGCAGCGCGAACAGGAGTTTTCCAACGCCCTCCTGGAGGTCGGTCGTGCCCTGAACACCACCATCGCCGACCCCGACGCCATGGATAAGGATCTCGCGCGGGAGACGCAACGAGCGCTCGACGCCGGATGGGTTGCGCTCTATCGCCGCGCCGAAAACCAGGACATGTTTCGCGCCGTGGCGGTGTACGGCGCAGAAGACGAGATCAGCGGCGAGCTGTTCGCCCTCAACTTCGATGCGGCGAGCACCCCGGATCTCTTCGAATCGCTGCGGCTCTTTGAAGCAGGTGCACGAAACGAACTGTCGCTTCTCCCCGAGCCGCTGCTGCACCGCTGGGGGGTCCGAGAGGCACTGACGCAGCCGATCCTGCGCGGCGACCGCATCATTGGATTCCTGGTTTGTGCCTATTGCGCTGCGGGGAATAGCGACGCGGCCGCTCGGCAGCGCCTGCTCAGGGCTATCGCCAACTCTGCCGCGGTAGCCTTCGAGAATGCCCGGCTCGTGCAGGAAGCACGCAGCGCCAACGAGATCAAGTCGGAGTTCGTCAGCACGCTTTCGCACGAGCTACGGACGCCGCTGAACGTCATCCTCGGCTATACTGATATATTGCTCGACGGCATCGTAAGACCGGTGGAGCCGGATGAAGCCGACCCGCTGCGCCGCATCCGCGATCAGGCCATTCAGCTCAACGAGATGGTGCAAGAGATGCTCGATCTCAATCGGCTCGAGGCGCGTGTCGTGGAGATCGCACGCGAGGAGTTTACCCTGGGTGAGCTCTTCGACGGGCTCAAGCGGAATGTTCCGACCTCCTGGCGCAAGGATGGCGTCGACCTTGACTGGCATGCGGTCGACACCGACCTTATCTTCCGAACCGATCGCGGCAAGGTCGAGAGAATCCTGCGCAACCTGGTGCACAATGCCTTGAAGTTTACGGAGCAGGGTTCAGTGCGGGTCGAGGCCGAGGCCGTGAACGCGACAGGCCATGTGCGTTTTTCGGTGACGGACAGCGGTCCGGGTATCCTGGAGGAAGATCGGCCGTTCATCTTCGAGATGTTCCGGCAGGGCGGCAGCGTGTCGGCACGTGGCGGCGGGGTTGGCTTGGGGCTCTTCATCGTCAAGCGGCTGGTCGACCTCTTGGGCGGCGAGATCGCCGTCGACAGCCATCGGGGCGCTGGTACCAAGTTCACGATTTCCCTGCCTGTGCTGGCGTAGGCAGCGGCGATCCGGCGGCGCTGACGGCCCCTCCAGCACGATCTGATCGGCGTAGCTCAGCGCAATGAACTTGTCCTGCATCAGATTGTACGGCTTGTACCGCGCCATCCGCCCCTACCAACCACCTCAGCCGTCCGGGCACCGCGTGACACCCGCGAGACCTTCATTTACCTGCGTGCGCGGACTTCTTCTACATCCTCAATGTCCTGCGCTTGAGCCGCGAGCGGCGGAGTCACCCGGCCTCTCCAAACCACTATTTGTTAGAAGCCCGCCCCGCTGGAGCAGTTCTTGCCTCCTACGAGCCCCGCTTGAGAGCATCCAGCGTTCGATGTACGGCCGATTTCAGCTCAGACCACGTTACGAGCGGCCAGCGCCTCATGGCCTTCGTCAGCATCATTGAACTCTGACGTGGTCTTAGCTCGTTTGTTGGCACAACCATGAACCGCCACTGATTCACATCCGTTTGATCGCACACCGCCTTATCCTCGATCAGGTGAACGCCGACCACGAACAGCTCGCAGAACCACCCTCCCTTCTCGATCGCTTCGTTTGGGAAGTCGCGCCGGATATAATCGGGCGCACGCTCGCTCCAAGGGAACTGGAAAGTCATGCGTTTCGTCTTGCCCCAAAGCTGAGGAGCAGCACATTGTTTCACCTGAATTCTGATGCGTTCCGCGCCGGTTCCGTGTTGAATATCCCATAGATTCCAGCCAAGCCCGACATGCCGCCATTCGGGGCCGAGCGCACTGAGCACCATCATCTCGACAAAATCACCGCGATGGGAGTTGTTCAAAACAGGCGAAGAATAGAGCTTCTCGATCAAGAGCTGATGTAGACGAGCTTTGTCGATCACGACCTCATCTTCCGGTTTCCTGCGCGTCGCGCGGCTGAGCGGCCGCGCTCTTCAGTGGTCCGCTCTAGCCGCGGGTTAGAAGGCATGCACCCGAACGCGAACAGCACCCCGAACGGCAACGACAAGAACGGACGCGGGTAACCCAGCCCTTCCGCCAGGCGGTTGAGGTAACGCCGCCACGTGACGTGGTCCTCACCACACATATTGTACACCTGCCCAACAGCGTTCGGTGAGGTGGCGGCCTTGATCAGGCCGTCTGCCAAGTCGTCAATATGAATCAGCCCGGCGTCCACCTCCCCGTTGACCAAGAGCATCATGCGGGACTTCAGCAACGTGGCGATCTCCAGGACGAAGTCTTTGCTCCGCGGCCCATACACGTTTGTCGGTCGAACAACGGTGACCGGCAACTGTCCCTTCGCCGCCAACACCGCTGCCTCTCCCGCAATCTTGGTCGCAATGTACGGAAGGCCGATGTCTCGTGGCGGCACGTCCTCAGACGGACTGTTTCCCGGATATCCGTACACATCGGCGGTAGAAATATGCAGGAAGCGTTTCATCCTGGAATCGGGGCGCTGGTATTCGGCAACGGCCGCCTCCACCAACCGTTTTGCCATCGTGATGTTGGCGTCCTCGAAATCCTCCCACTTCCCCCAGTCGACCACCGCCCCGGCAGTGTTGAAAGCATAATCGACTTGACGAAAGGCGTCCCGCAGCCGGTCGGTATCGTCCCACCGGCTGATCCTGACATCTTCGACGTTGGGCCGCCCCACGAATGCCGTCAGGTCTGACGACGGCCGGGAGAGCAGACGGACGCGAACGGTTGGGTATGAGGCGAGGATCGTGTGCGTGAGGTGAAAGCCGATGAAACCCGACGCGCCGGTGATCACGATGAGTCGGTTTTCCGTGAAAGGGCTCATCTTCCGGCACCTTTGCACGTGCGCCGGGAAATGAAAACGGGGAGACTGGGGCTCACTATTACATCATGCCGCCCGACGCCGTGCCGCTCAGGTGCGGCGTGTTTTCTACCGTCGCCTGGAGCGGCGGGTTCGGCCAGATGTGGTCACGACAACACCAGGAAAGAGGCATCGGGGTCACGCTCGAAGGCGCGCAGATCGACCTCATGCTGCCGGAGCAACGATTCAATCTCGCCTGTGGAACAGTTGCCCCACCGTATCCAGACCACCTTCGGCGGCTGGCCGCGCACAAAGCTAAGCTGATGAAAGTCCGAATCCTTGGATACGATCATGAAGCTCTGCGCCGCCGCGTACTGCCAGACGGCATCGTCGTCCGTGCGGCCAAGCCCGACATCGCGAACGTGCTCACTGTTCGGGAATATATCTGCCAGGGAACGCACGAGCCGGTGCGACAGGTTCTGGTCGAAGAGCAGGTTCACGTTGACGGAACTTCAAGGAGTCGTCGCTCTCGATCCGCCGCAAATGCCAGACAGGCGCGGATATCCTCGCGGGTGAGATCCGGAAAGTCGCTTAGAATCTCATCCTCGCACATGCCTGAAGCGAGATACTCAAGAACGTCGTACACCGTGATCCGCAGTCCGCGAATACACGGCTTCCCGCCGCGTTTCCCCGGCTCGATCGTGATCAAAGCACGATAGTCCATTGGTCAAGAGCGTACGCCTGTCTCCGCCCTGCCGTCAACCGCCGCCGCTCCGCCGCAGCCGAAACGGCTTGGGCTAAGCGGCTACGTTTTTCAAGCAGTCCGCTTGAGCCGCTTGTTCGGCGCACGACGCCACGATGTGATCGCATCGCTGCTGCCTCGGAGGTATCGATCAGGAGTCCCAGCGCCCGGTTGATGGACTCGGCGCCGCCCCTGAATTGGCAGGTGTCGGCACTCCGGCCGCAGTTCCGCATTCAACCGCCCCGGGCCGCGAGGTCATTGCGAGCCACGCCGAGCAACGGACGACAGGTTGACTCGCCCGATCTTGCCGGCGCCAGCCTCAGTGAACCAAACGGTGCCATCGGGGCCCGTGGTGATACCGTGGGCAACGCTGTTGCCAGTCGGGATGGAAAACTCGGTGAAGCTGCCGGTCGACGTCAGCTTCCCGATCTTCTCTGCTGCCCTGAAGAATTCTGTGAACCAGAGATTGCCGTCGGGGCCCGCCGTAATCATCATCGGCTGCCCACGTGTCGGGATCGGAAACTCGGTAAAGCTGCCGGCCAGCGTCACTGTCCCGATCTGCATGCTCTCAACCTCTGTGAACCAGAGGCGGCCATCGCGTCCGGCGGTGATGGCAAGCGGCTGGCTGTTCGCGGTGGGTATGGAAAAGCCGGCGAAACTGCCTGCCGGTGTCACCTTCCAGATCTTGTTGCAGATACGCTCGGTGAACCAGAGGTTGCCGTCCGGCCCTGCAATGATGCCCTGCGGGGAACGCCACATTGTGGGCGCCTCGCCGCTAGCAGTAGGGATGGAAAATTCGGTAAAGCTGCCGGTCGGCGTCAGCTTCGCGACCTTCCCGGCAGCAGCCTCAGTGAACCAGAGATTACCGTCCGGACCCAAGGCGATGCTGTACGGTTGGCTGCCAGCTGTAGGAACAGGAAACTCGGTGATGGTTGGAACATCGGCCGGCGCGATAATCGCGACAAGCCATGCGGCAATTGACAATAGGAGAAACCACCTTCTCATGCCGTCACGTCAACGCTTGCCGAACTATATACTTAGCTGACCTGTCAAAATCGCCCCCCCTGCAACAGGCTGCAGCCTATCACGCCAGGTGACCAGCGGGCAAATGTTCAACAATGCCCCGCGATTTCGGAGGGTCGAGCGCCGTTGGCCCGGGAGGATCCCATCCAGTGGCCCGACGATATTCATGAATGATGCGCGCTGGCACCCTAACACCCTATCCTCCTCACCATGTATCCACACACGGCCGCTTCTTGTGGGTTCGTGGGGTGGGCGGCGGGCACGAGCGCCACGCGTTCATGATCCGCTGCCGCGACTCGGCCGGGTCAATGACGTCGTCAATTTCGAAGTAGCTGGCGACGTTCAGGGCTTCGCCGTACTCGTAGGCTTTGCCCACCATGTACTCGAATAACTTCTTGCGCTCCACGGGATCCTCGACGGACGCCAGCTCCTTGCGAAAGCCGAGTTTCACCGCCCCTTCCAAGCCCATGCCGCCGAATTCCCCAGTCGGCCAGCTCACCGTGAACAGCGGCGCCTTGTGGCTGCCGCCAGCCATGGTTTGCGCCCCGAGTCCGTACGCCTTGCGCAGCACGATGGTGAAGAACGGAACGCTGAGATTGGACCCCACGACGAACATCCGGCAACTGTGCCGCACCAGCGCCGTCTTCTCGACCTCCGGACCGACCATGATCCCAGGCGTGTCGCACAGGAACAGGATCGGGATGTCGAAGGCATCACACAACTGCATGAAGCGTGCGGCCTTGTCCGCGCCTGGGCTGTCGATCGCGCCGGCCAGATGCTTAGGGTTGTTGGCGATTACGCCGAGCGGACGGCCCTCAATCCTGATGAGCGCCGTGACCATCCCGGTTCCAAAGTGCCGGCGCAGCTCCAGCACCGAACCGGTGTCCGCCAGCGTTTCGATCACCTGCCGGACTTCGTAGACGCGCAATCGGTTCTCCGGAACGATCGCCCGCAGCAGCCGCTGGTCCGCGCACTCCCAGTGAGCGATCGGCCCCTGAAAGTATGACAGGTACCGCTTGGCGACGCGCACAGCCTCAGCGTCATCTGCGGCCGCGATGTCGACAACACCGTTGCGTACCTGCACCGACATCGGACCGACCTCTTCCGGATGGAAGACGCCCAGCCCGCCGCCTTCGATCATCGCCGGACCTCCCATGCCGATGTTGGAGTTCGCCGTAGCGATGACCACATCACAGCAACCGAGTATCGCGGCGTTGCCCGCGAAACAGCGTCCGGAGTTGATGCCCACCAGCGGCACCAGGCCGCTGAGCCTGCCGAAGAGATGAAAGGCCATACAGTCGAGGCCTGCTACCACGGGGGCATCGGTGTCACCCGGACGGCCACCACCACCCTCGGTGAAGAACACGACGGGAAGGCGCAAGCGCTCGGCCAGTTCGAACATTCGGTCCTTCTTGCGGTGGTTCTGGAGGCCCTGGGTGCCGGCCAGCACGGTGTAGTCGTACGACATGACGATGCACTGCGCTCTGGCCTCGTCGAATAGTTGCCCATTCACGCGGCCGATCCCGGCAACCAGGCCGTCGGCCGGCGTGTGCTCGATCAGGTCCTCGACCGAGCGTCGCCGCCGCTGGGCCGCGATCGCCAGGGCGCCGTACTCCATGAAGGTTCCCGGGTCGCACAGGTCGGCGATGTTCTCGCGCGCCGTGCGCTGCGCCGTCTTCCTTCGTCGCGCCAGGGCGTCCGGCCGTGCGTCATCCAAGATGACGGCGTGGCGCCGGTGCACCTCGGCGAGGTCGGCACGGACGTGATCGAGGTCGGTTGCACCTGACTCGTAGGCCTCGTCTGCGGGAAGGTCGCGCAGTTCGATATAGGCCAGCGGCTGTCCCTCAGGCACAGTGTCACCCTCGGTGACGGCGAGATGCCGTACCACACCACTGGCGGGCGCCGCAATGACATGCTCCATCTTCATCGCGCTCATGACGAGGACCGGGTGCCCCTCGCGCACGGCTTCGCCTTCGCACACCGTGAGGCTGACGATGGTGCCCTGCATCGGTGCTGCCAGCACCACAATGTCCTGCAAGCCGGATGGATCAGACAGGAATCGATGAGAAGGGAGCGTCGAACCGCCCTCCCCCCGGTCCTCTTCCGGCACTGGACTGTCGACTCTCTCGCCCTTCCCGTAATGCAGGATGGCGAGCGGATCCGTCGGATCGACCTTGGCGCCGGCAAGATCTCGCCCTTGCCCCCGTCCTGGTAAGGCAGAGCTTGGTTCTCCCTCCTTACGAAGGCGGAAGTCGGAGGAAGGTGCATCGTCGCTAGTCACCAGCTCGGCGATGTGTTCGTCGACAAAGCGGGTATGGATCCGATTAGCTATGAAGTCGGGGTGCTGCAGCAGCTTACGCAGGAACGGGATGTTGGTTCGCACGCCCTCGAGCTTAAACTCACACAGAGCGCGATACGTCTTCCCAACGGCGTCGCTGAAGTGCGGCGACGTCGAGTGCCCTATGAGCTTGGCGAGCAGCGGGTCAAAGTTGGGATTGATCTGATGGCCGACGCAACCACAAGTATCGACCCTTACGCCCGGCCCCGATGGCAACTCGAATACCGTCACCGCCCCACTGGCGGGGCGGGCGCTCCCATCCCTGTCGATGGTTTCCGTGTTGATGCGGACCTGAACCGCGAACCCCCGCGGGGTGGACACATGGTCCAACCCCAGCTGCGCCAACGAGTGGCCGGCAGCCAGCTCGAGTTGGGTGCGGACGAGGTCGACGCCCAGCACTTCTTCTGTCACCGTGTGTTCTACCTGCAATCTGGGGTTGACTTCGAGGAAGGCGTAGGATGGACTTTCCCTCGACTCGGCTGGGGGCAGGCCTGGCTCACTGCCCTGCCCTCCCCCTGCCCCCATTGGTGAGGAGGGGAAGCCCAGCTCATCGACGAGGAATTCGAAGGTGCCGGCGTTCTGGTACTGCACCGCCTCGGCCATCCGGAGCGCGGCCGCGGTGATGTCTGCGCGCAGGGCCGGTGACAGGCTCGGGCAGGGCGCAATCTCGATCACCTTCTGGTGCCGCCGTTGAATGCTGCACTCTCGCTCCCCGAGATGCGTCACGGCGGAGCCGTCACCGACGATTTGCACCTCGATGTGTCGGGCGCGCGGCAAGACCTGCTCGACGTACACATCGCCGCTCCCGAAAGCCTTGAGCGCCTCCGATTGGCAGCGCGCATACGCGTTGGCGATCTCCTCGAGGCGGCGCACCATCCGCATGCCACGGCCCCCGCCACCTGCCACCGCCTTGATCATCATCGCGCCGCCATCGCCCACCGACGCGAGAAAATCCTTGGCCTGCTCGAGGGTGACCGAGCCCGATGAGCCCTGCAGCACAGGGACGCCGCAGCGCTGGCCCAATGCCCGCGCCTGCAGCTTGTCGCCGAAGATATCGAGCGTTTCCGCGCGTGGCCCGACGAACACGATCCTCCCTGCAGCCACCCGACGAGCAAAGTCGGCGCTCTCGCTCAAAAACCCGTAGCCTGGGTGAATGGCGTCACAGCCGCACGCCTTGGCCGCAGCCAGGATTTGCTCGACGTCTAGGTACGGGGTAACACCGACGCCGCGGAGCGGCTGGGCCTCGTCGGCCCGACGTACGTGCAGCGAGCGCGCATCGTCCTCCGAAAACACTGCTACCGAGCGTACGCCCAGCTCCGCCGCCGAACGCATGATGCGCACGGCGATTTCACCTCGATTGGCGACCAGAAGTTTCTCCATGGAAGTTGCTTTCCTACCGGATGACCTTTGAGAGAAACGATTTCACGAGGATGGGTCCAGGTGCCGCACGCGCTCCAAAAGCTCGCTGACAACGCGCTGCATGAATGCGGCGCGCGCCGCCGCATCCTTCGAAGTGATTTCGGTGACACGCATGCACTCGGCAATTTCCGCCTCAACCCCATCGAGCGCGGCACGCACGCGCGGAGCACGCCGCAACCAGTCCGCCTCGACCTGTGTGAGCAACCTCCTGAACAGCCACCAGGGGGAATCGTCCGGCCGTTCGCCACCGTGACTGAGGACAGCGGGAATGTCAGCATCGACGTACAGCGGGATGAACAGGCTGACACACGGAGAGCCGAGGCTGGCCCAGTACACCGGCGGCTCGCCGCTCACGGTCGGGATACGGGCGATCATACTGGCGGTTGTCGTACCCACAGGCTCGGCGTGCATGCACACGCTGAAATACCGCGGATCAGCAGGCGTCAAGTCCGCCGCCGGCATCGGCCGGCCGTAATGGTCGCGCAGGGCACCTTTCAGCAGATGCATGCTCACCATTCCGTGCGCGTGTTCGAGCAGCGTGCAGGTTCGCTGGTGTCGGCCGCTGGATATCACTTCCGGTACGACGGTGGTGTCGCGGTAAGCGTCGGCAAAATCGAAGCGCCCGTCCCTATCCTCATTCCACCAGCCCTCCGCCACCGCGTGCTCGATAGCGCCGTCCGACAAAGCATCCCAATCGCTGCCGATGGTCAGGTGGTTCGAAAGGCTGGCAACCCCCCAGACCCGGCGCAAGGCCCAGCGCTGGTCGGAAGCTTCCAGCACGAAGGCGGCGCCGCGGTCGGCGACCAGAAACGAGTTGTGGTAGGGCCAATCTTTGTCGTGATACCCAGAGCCGCCTTGTCCGTACTCCTCGATCAGGGCGGTCATGACTTCCACCGCCTGTGCCGCGCTCCGTCCACGCTCGAGGCCGAGGCGCACCAGATCCATGCCGATGAGGCCGTGCCCGCAGAGCGGGTCCCTGGTGAAGACGGTGTGGTTGCCGATGGCGACGCCGTGTTCGTTCAGGCCGTGCTCGAAGCCCCAACACCAGAATGGCCGCGAGCCGATGACCCGCGCCGTTTCCGGCGCCTGGGGAATCTCGATGTGAGTGCATCTCATCCGTGTGCCCGGCGGGTGTGATTGTCGGGTCACCTGCATCAGCGGCTGGCACTCCAAGGCAGGTCGGTCACTGTTCTTCGCAAACAGCACCGAGCCGTCGGCGGTGGCGCTGCTAAGAGCTACCAATGAGTCGCAGGCAAGGCGATATGATCGTGGCATGCGTTCTCGAATACCGCGCTCAGATGGCGAAGGCCAGAGGAGCCGCTTGAGCAACCCGAGAGCGCCATACGAACGCGCCGGACTTCGCTTCACGACGTGGCTGCGTTCTGGTATACATCGGATGCACAATTCCGTATGGCGCTGATGCAGGGTTTGGGTGAAGTTGTTGAGGTGGTTGCAGCCTGGTTCGCCGGTGCGGGCAGCGTCGGTGGTCGCAGTATCCCGTGTTGAACGTCGTCACACTGAACGAAATCGAAAAGGTCTTCACCGTTCTCGAGCGCCTGGGGATTTCGCGTGAGGCGGTGATCATCCCGCTGGACCCGGAGGTCCCGGGCAACGTCCGGCGCCTCCCCGATGGGAAGTTCGAAATCGTGGTCGACGCCGAGGTGCCGATTGACGAATGGCTGCCGATGCTCGAAGAGCAACTCAAAGCGATGATGTGATTGCAGGAGGAACAGAGTCATGAGGCGCGTGCGGTGCAGGTGGGTGGCGGCGGCGGTGGTGTTATCGGGTCTGGCGTTGACGGCGGGACGCGCCGATGCCCGCCGTATCGCGGGGCATCCGGCCGAAGACAGGCCGGCTACGGCGAGCGCGGAACTGTATCGCTCCGCGATCCTGATGGACGCCGCCTCAAGGACAGTGCTGTTTGAAAAAGATCCGCACCGCCAGGGACCACCCGCCTCGATGACCAAGATGATGCTCATGCTGATCGTCGCCGAGCGCGTGCGCGACGGCAGCTTGCACTGGGATGATCCCATCCCGACTTCCGCTTGGGCCAGCAAGATCGGCGGTTCACAGGTGTACCTGAAGCAAGGTGAGGTGTTTTCGCTTGCCGAGATGATGCAGGCCATCGCCATTCACTCTGCCAACGATGCGGCTGTGGCGGTAGCGGAAGCCGTGGCCGGCTCGAGCGAGGCGTTCGTCGACCTCATGAACGACCGCGCCAAGGAGCTTGGGATGCACGACACCGTGTACCACAGCGTGCATGGTCTGCCGCCGGGCAAAGGCCAACGTGCGGACATGACCAGTGCCTACGATTTGGCCACGGTAGCGAGCGAGTTGGTGAACTTTCCCGACATCATGAAATGGGCCGGCACCAAGGAAGCTCCCTTCCGCAACGGCACGATGACGCTCACGAACACCAACCGTCTAGTCCGCGAGACCAGCTGGGTGGACGGCCTCAAGACAGGCTACTATGCCGAGGCGGGTTTCAACGTCACCGCCACCGCCAAGCGGGAGGGGTTGCGGCTCATCTCCGTGATCATGGGGGCGCCGCAGAAACGCGACTGCTTCAGTCAGGCCGCGGTGCTGCTCAACCGGGGATTCGCCGAGTACAAGGCGCTCGTCGCAGTCAAGAAAGGAGACATCGTTGCCAACGACGTGGCGGTGGATGGCGGTAATCCACATTTTGTCCGCGTCATCGCCGGCGGTGATGTGGCCGTGCTCGCCAAGCGCAGTGAGAAACGGAGCTTCTCACTCGAGCTGGCGCTGCCGGCCAAAGTGAGCGCGCCCCTGAATGCCAACACCGAGGTTGGGCAAGTGGTGGTAAAGGATGGGGACGCGATCGTCGGTAAGGTGCCGGCACTGGCGGCAGACAAAATCGAGAAGCAGACGTCGCTCTGGGACCGGCTGTTCTGAGTGGCCCTCACCCCAGCCCTCTCCCAAGGGGTGAGGGAGAAGAACGCAGCGCCTCGATTTCCTCTGGTTGTTTCGGAACGGCGGCCGACATAACCTCATGCCCGTCAGGCGTGACCAGAACGTCATCTTCGATGCGCACGCCAATACCATGGTACTGCGGCTCAACATCCGTCCCGTCCGCGCCGATGTAGATGCCGGGCTCGACGGTCATCACCATGCCGGGCTCAAGCAGGCGTGAGGCCCCTTCCACTTTGTACTTGCCGGCATCGTGCACATCCATCCCCAGCCAGTGGCTGGTCCGGTGCATGTAAAACGGCTTGTACAGCTCCTTGGTGATGATCTCCTCGCGCTCGCCGCTGAGCAGTTTCAGCTCGATCAGACCATCGACCATCACTTCGAGGGCGCGCTTGTGCACGTCCTCATGGCGCGCCCCCGGGCGGATGAGTTCGATCGCCGCCAGCTGCGCGCGCAAGACGAGAGAGTAGATGGCGCGCTGCGCAGCCGTGAATTGGGCTGCCAGCGGAAAGGTGCGCGTGATGTCGGCACAGTAGCCGCTGTACTCGGCTCCCGCGTCGATCAGCAGCAATTCTCCTGGTTGGAGCTGGCGATCGTTGGCGGTGTAGTGCAACACCGTCGCGTTCGGTCCGGAGGCCACAATCGACGGGTATGCCGGGCCCGTGGCGCCCCTGCGCCGAAACGTGTAGTCGAGCAAGGCCTCGATCTCATGCTCGTACACCCCGGCGCGCGCCGCGCGTATCGCCGTGGCATGGGCTTCGCCGGAGATCGCGATCGCCGCACGCATGCAGGCCAGCTCCTCATCGCTCTTGCGCAAACGCAGCTCGTGCAGGACCTCACCGGGATCGACGACAGCGGCCGGTCCGGTCCCGCTTCGCGGGCGCGTCATCCGCCACTGCCGCATCCAACGCACCACACGGTCATTGAAGGCGCCGTCGCGACCGAAGGCATAGTACAACTGATCCCGCTCGCTGACGTATTCGCCAATTTTCTCATCGAGCTTGTCGATCGTGTACGCCGCCTCTGCGCCGAAGATCTCCAGCGCGCCTTCCACTCCGGCGCGCCGGCCCGTCCACGTTTCCCGCTCCGGATCGCGCGGCTGCACGAACAGGATGAATTCCTCTTTGGGGTGAGCGGGCAGCAGGAGACACACGGCCTCGGGCTCCTGAAATCCGGTCAGATACAGCAGATCGCTGTCCTGGCGATAGCGGTGTTCGACATCATCGGATCGCGCCGCTACTGGTGCGGCGGGGAACACCGCGGCCGCCCGCGGGTCGATCCGTTCCATGAACGCGCGCCGGCGGCGCGCATAGACCTCGGGCGAAAGGACCATATACTATCTCGTTACCCGTTTGTGAGGATTGCGGCAAAGGGGGGACGGGGCGCCCTCAGCTGTCCTGGCGGGTCGCGCGTTGCATCAACGCCCGCACCACGTCGATCGGGATCGGCAGAATAACGGTGCGATTCTTTTCGGTACCGACCTGGGACAACGCCTGCAGCATGCGCAGCTGAATCGCCATGGCGTGTGGCTCCATGATCGAGGCAGCTTCACTCAGGCGCACCGCCGCCTGGTACTCGCCCTCGGCATTGATCACCTTGGCGCGCCGGAGCCGCTCCGCCTCCGCCTGCCGGGCGATCGTGCGCTGCATGTCGGCCGGCAAATCGATCTGCTTCACCTCGACGAGCACCACCTTCACGCCCCAGGGCTCGGTGTGGGCGTCGATGATGTCTTGTAGACGCGCGTTGAACTTGTCGCGCTCGGCCAGCAGCTCGTCCAAATGCGCCTGGCCACAAACACTGCGTAGCGTCGTCTGGGCGATTTGCGAGGTGGCGTAGAGATAATTCTGCACTTCGAGCACGGCGCGGTTCGCCTCGACCACGCGGAAATACAGCACGGCGCTCACCTTCACGGACACGTTGTCGCGTGTAATCACGTCTTGTGATGGGACATTGAGCGTCAGGGTTCGCAGATCGAGCCGCGTGAACTGCTCGACCAACGGGATGACATAGATGATCCCCGGCCCGCGCGACGGCATCAGCCGTCCTAAGCGGAAGACGACGGCCCGTTCGTACTCGCGCACGATTTTGACACCGCTGACGATCAGGATGAGGACGACCAAGCCGGCGGTCAACCACGGGGCGAACATGAATTCACCTTATCAAACCTCGCCGCAGGGAGCCAGCGAACCGGTGAGCCGGCTGTAACCAACCACAAGCGGGACAAGAGGCTGCCATGCGGTGCAAGAGCCGCAATTTGCACTTGGTCGCAGTTCGACTTAGTCTGCACCCAATGTTCCAATCGCTGGCGCCACACCGGCGGCGCCTCATCAATTCTTTGGCATACACGGCTCTCGTGGCCGTGGCCGCGGGCCTTGGCTATCTGACCTTCCGTGCCACCGAGCGGCGTAACGAACCGCGGCCCACCAGCGAAGTCGCCGACATCGCCCCACCGCTCATCGACGTGAGCGCCTTCTCCGCACGCAGCGAGAAAAGCTCGGAGCTCGAACGCTTGAACCTGTCGCTGCGGCTTCGTCTGACGGCGCATGCCACTGTCGATTGCTACGTGTACATACTGGCCCGCAACGCGCATGTGGTACCGAAGCTCTGGGCGGTGTGGCCGGGACAGGCGAGCGCTGCCGTGACAGCCGGCGGTCATTTCCGGGGCGGAACTCCGCCGACCGGAGAACCCGTCCAGCTCACCTTGAGCTGGACGCGGGTCAGCGCCACGCTCCAACACCCGCCTGGCCAGCCGCCATTCGACACGGTCACCGTGTACGTGCTGAATGCGCGCGGTGAGGTACTTCTCGAACGGCCCTTTCCATTGTGAGGACGGCCACAGGAGTGCAATGTAAAGGCGCTCAACAGGCGTGCGCCGAGCCCGCTGCACCGTCCATGCTTAACAGCGTGTTGAGTTGGGAGCGGATTGACGCAGGCGACCAATTGAAGTGCTGGCAGATGGAAACGAAACTGAAGGTGTGGTTGTCGTGCTCGTCGAGGAAGTAGAGGCGCGCGGTCCGGCGCCGCAGCGGATCTGGACTGTGCAAGTCCCAGTATGCCGATTCCACCACGGCCAATAGCAACCGTTCCTCGGGCTTCAACGTGGGGCGAACATGCGCCTCGCTCGCCTCTTGCAACAGGAACTTCATTACTCTCGCATCTCCGATCTCGCGTTAGTCCCCGCTGCGGTCGCAGACCATCGAGTGCCAGGAGGGCTTGCAGCCCTCTCTACCACTCAAACCGGGCGCTACGTTAGCATGGGAATCTGCTCCCATGCAATGAAAATCTTGCATGCTGCCGACTTTTGGGCGGCGTTTTTGCCCAGCCGTCTGCGGTCTAATCGAATCCCGACTGAGCAAGAAGCCGCTCTCAACAGCTGCAGTACATGCTTAACAATCGTCCAGGATCTTCTTAGAGATAATTTGTAGATCTGGACTGAAGTCGTAGACGATGGGCACTCCGGTGGCGAGATTCAGCTCCATGACTTGTTGTCGGGTCAATTTATCGAGCTGCATGACGATGGACCGCAGGCTGTTGCCATGGGCGGAGACCAGCACGTTCTTTCCGGCGCCCAGGTCGGGTAGGATGTGGGCTTCGAAGTACGGCAGCGTACGGGCTGCGGTATCTTCCAGGCTTTCGCCTCCAGGAGGGGCCACGTCGTAGCTGCGGCGCCACAGGTGCACCTGCTTCTTTCCGAACTTCTCTGCCGTCTCGGCCTTGTTCAGCCCCTGCAGATCGCCGTAGTGGCGCTCGTTGAGCGCGCGGTCGTACGCCACCGGGATGCCTTCCTGGCCGATTACCTTGAGCATGATGTCGAGGGTCTCGGTGGCGCGTTGGAGGACCGACGTATACGCTTGGTCGAAGTGGATGTCGCGGATCTTTTGTCCGGCCCGCCGTGCTTCCTCCCTGCCTTTATCCGTCAACGGGATGTCCGTCCAGCCGGTGAAGCGGTTTTCCAGGTTCCATTGCGATTCACCGTGGCGAACCAAAACGAGCAGGGCCATCTTTAGTGGAAGCGATCCTCATTCAACCCCTGGCGTGGCCCGAATGCCCTCGCGGAGCTGTTGTTGGCGTAACTCACGTTCCTGTTGTTGGCGCAACGCACGTAGATAGGAAGCATTCGGCTCCTCACCCTCCCCGGGTGACGTGGCCTGACTGCCCTCGCGGAGCCGTTTTTCGCGCAACTCACGTTGGTAGCGAGCACCCGCCTCCTCAATCTCCTCGGGCGCGCGCTCCTCCGGTTCGTCCTCTTCCAAGCTCTCCAGGCGTTTCTCTTTCGATTCCACGCTCTGGGCGCTTGGCCGCCTCGGTTGCCTGCCGTACGCCACCATGCAGCGTTCAACCCACACTACATTAGTATCGAGATTTTTGGCGACAACGGACATCTCGACCGCGTGGCGTGGATGCGTGTAGCTCTCACGGTCTACCTGCGAGATCACCTGGTCGCAAGGCACGCGCCGCTCAGCCGCGCTACTGCTCTTGATCTCTGCCCTCGTCTTGAGGTTAGCTTCGGTGCTTCTACCCGTCCGCTGCACGGTTTCAGGCGGCTCATCCAAGTCTTCAACCGGCTGGGCCATAGCCGTGAATATGCCTGAAGTCATGACCAATATGGCGCCCGCGACGAACGCCAACCCACATCCGGTCTCGCGCACGCCAAGCACAGTAGCAGGCTCTCACTTGTAACCCAAGCGCCAACTACCGGGGGGGGGTAGTCGCTCAGAAGCAAGCAGAGCGCGGCGGTTTGGAGTCGACACCAGCCGCGTAGCCCACCGGCTCGGTCACTTTCACCAGCATGATGGTCCCTGCCAACAGATGACATACCCGGGCGCGTTGCCAATCTCATGGAGGCCCTTGGGCTGCACCTGCACCCCTGCGCCGAGTTCGCATTGACACCACAGCGCGTGCTTGCGATCATGGATTTTTTAGAGCGAGCATCTCCCCTTCGGAGACATTCATGGCAGTGATCAAGAAACACAAAGGGAACTTTCTGGAGGATTTCCGCGTCGGGCAGACGTTCCGGCACAAGGTCGGCAAGACGGTCACGGAAGGTCTCTTCAACGCCTTCACCGAGTATGACATGACGGCCAACCCGCTGCACAAGAACCGCCGTTACGCGGAACTGTACGGCTTCGCCGGCCTGGTGGTGCCGCCCGGGCTGGTGATGAACGTCGTCTTCAGTCAGAGCGTTGAGGACATTTCGGAGAACGCGCGCGCCAATCTCGAGTACATCAACATGCGCTTCGGCGCTCCGGTGTACATCGGCGACACCCTCGAGGTCGCGTCGACCGTCTTGGGCCTGAAGCCGTCCAGCCGCGAGCCTGACCGCGGCGTGGTACACGTGCAGACGACCGGCCGCAACCAGAAGCAGGAAGTCGTCCTCACATACGAACGTAAGGTTCAGGTGTGGAAACGAAATCCGAAAGCGGAGGTGCTTGACGGGGCCCTGGACACAGTCCCGCCCATCCCGTGCGAGCTACAATTGCCGGCATATGATGCCCGCCGCGGTTATGCCGAGTTGGCGCACCTGACCAGCAACGACACCTATTTCGAGAATTTTGTCCCGGGAGACATCATCGAACATTCGCGCGGCCGCGTCGTGACCACCGAGCACGTGGCGCTGACCGCCACGCTCGACAACACCTCGCAGGTCCACTGCAATCAGTACTTGATCGACTTGCAGCCGCAGAAGTATCTCGGTGGGCAACTCGTCGTTTACGGCGGCATCCCGTTCAATTTGTGTCTGGGGTTATCGTGCCCCGATGTCGCCGACAACGCGCTCGGCGACATCATCTACCCCTCGGGCCGACACACGGCGCCTGTATTCGCGGGCGATACCATATTTGCGACGACGGAGATCCGTGGCACGCGTGAGTACCCGGGCCGCCCCGACCTCGGCGTCGTCGCCGCGACCTTACGCGGCCACAAGTTCATCCGCAAGGACAGTAAGTTCGAAAAGATCGAGATCTTCTACCTGGAGCGGGAAATCGCGATCAAACGCCATCGCTACTATGGCCCTAGCTGATGCGGACGCGACTCGACGCCGCGGAATTACCGCTACCGCTTTGCCGCAGCTTTCTCGCGGAGGGCCAAACAGCAAGCCGCGCCGCCGCTCAGCCCTAAGTCTGATCCAGCCTGCCGCGACGCGCCGCCTGGTAGTGATTAGCGCAGTAGCCGCGTGCGACGTGCGGCCGTTTACAGCCGGGGATGGCGCACAGCTTCGGGCCAGCCTTCGGACGAACTCCCTTGAGCGCGGTGGACGCGGCATCGAGCCCTTCGTTCAGCAATGCGATGACCACCTCGGTCTTGGATGCGCCTAAGTCATTGGCGACCTTCTGGATCGCATCACTAACGTAAGCCGGGATCTTGACGTTCATTAATCTGCTACTGGTGTACTCTCGTTTCTTGAGATCACTCAGCCTCAACTCGCCTCGCATACTATCCCTCCTTTCGAGTGCACGATCGGAATACCGTCTGCTATCCGAGACACTCTTAGCAACCCGGTCTTATTTAGCTGATTTCCAAGCCAGTTGGAAGCAGAACGCACGACAGAAAGATTTCCGCCATACCCGACGAGTTGCTACCCTGCCCATCACTTCGTAGCGCCGGCTTCCAGCCGGCACGAGGGGCGGAAACGGGGGAGGCGAGACGGGAGCGGGCGCTCAAATTCAGAGGAAACGCGCGCGGAGGCGGCTGCTCGCGAACGGAAGTTACACTTCCCGCCCCTCCCATATGGCGGACCGCGGGGGCAGGTGCAGCCCACCAAAATCTCGCTTCTCTACACTCTCAGCAAGGCGGGTACCAAAGCGTGTGCGCCGAACGTAGGCGCCCCCATTGGCGAAAGCTGTTACGCTGACGGAACAGCGGTCATCGAAAAAGGACGGCATCTCGGTTGTAGCGCCTTGATGGCGGGTTGAGGGCAGCCTCCAAGACCATGCCGTCACGCTGCAAACAAAAACGGGTGCATCGCCCGCAGCTCAGCGACGCTGTGGATATCGGAGTTGAAGTTCGGAACCTCGATCACGCTGACCCCTTTCGGCAGCAGCCGGCGAAAAGCCTCCATGCGTAAGCCATCACCCCGCCCGACCATCTCGTAGCGGCTGAAGTTGTCTGCCAACTTCGCCGCCGCAACCTCGTCCCCCAGTAGGCGCACCAGCAAGCAAATGACCTCATCAGCTGCAACCGCCTGCCGCCCCACCGACATTTCCCGATGCACGCGGTTGAAGACCACTGCCCGCAGCGGCATCTCCAGCTCACGCACCTTGCGGCAGAAATACTCCGCCTCCGTCAAGACCTGTTCCTCCGGCGTAGCTACAAGCACAAAACAGCTTTCACGCGAGCGCAGCAGCTCGTAGACCCGGTGCACCCGAGGCTCGAAAGCGTCGAACAAGCCGCTCATTGATGTGAAGAAATCCGAGACCTCGACCAGGGCCGAGATCCCGGTGGCCTCCTCCAATCTGCGGAAGAGAAAGCTGACGGTGCGGTTCATGAAACGCAAGGTGGCCCAGCCCGCAGAGAAGTATGGGCGGATGAACCACTTCACCACGCCGCGGTCGAGGAAATCGGCGATGCGCTGCGGCGCTTCGAGGAAGTCGAGGGCATGGCGCGTTGGCGGCGTGTCAACCACAATCAAGTCGTAGGCGCCGCTGGCGTGCAACTCGCACAGCTGCTCAATGGCCATGTACTCGTATGAGCCGGCGAAGCTCTGGGACAAGTGCTGGTAGAAGTGATTACTCAGAATCCGAGCACGGATTTCCGCCGAGGGTGCGTGGCGCTCCACCAATTCATCCCAGGCGCCTTTCTGGTCGAGCATCAAGGCGCTGAGCATTCCGGGTTGCAGCCCCGCCGCCTTCACAGCGGATACGCTGCTGCCGACGTCGGTCATGCCGAGGGCGTTGGCCAGGCGTTTGGCGGGATCGATCGTCAAAACGATCGTGCGCCGGCCCGTCAAGGCTCCGCGCAGCGCCAGTGACGCCGCCGTGGTGGTCTTCCCCACCCCTCCGCTGCCGGCGCAGATGACGACGCGGTGCCGCCGCAACAGCCCGTCAAGTCCGCCCATGCATGGTTTCCCGGCGTGACGCTGCCACGCTCTCGGCGGCGATGTCGGCGGCGATGCCATGTACCTCCCGCAAGCCGAACTCCTCCGCGAACACCAGCGGGATCTCGATCCGCGGCATTGCGACCTCTGCCGCCAGCCGCTCCACATAGCGCAGATTGATTTCGGTCCAGCCGAGATCTTCGCGCCCGCGGTTCAACACCTCGGTGGCGACGGCGCGCCCGCGTGCGTCGTGCACCCTAGCCAGTCGCCGCTCGAGCATGTCCAACTTCCTCGCCTCTAGGGTGGCGTGATGCATGCGATTGACAAACAACACCCCCAGCGGCATGTGCAATTCGCCGCGAATCTGTTGGTACATTGCGACGGTCTCGTTGACTGGCATCTCCTCGGCCGTGGTGACCAGGTTGACCGCGGTCATGTCCGGATCGACGAGCAAATCGACGATGCGCTTGCTTTCGCGGCCCACCAGCCCACTGCCGAAGGCCTGCTGTGCTGCGTACGGCATGCGCAGATACTGCAGGCTGTGCCCGGTAGCCGGCGCGTCGACGATCACCAGGTCCCAGAGGCGATTGCCCGAGGCTTCGTCTACGCGCTCCGCCTCGTGCCAAATCTTTCCCATGGTCAGCAGCTCCTTCAACCCCGGAGCTGCAGCAACAAAGTAGCGGTAGATCCGGCTGGCAAAGACGGCCTGTAATACGCGCTTCACCGGCAAGATGATCTGCAAGTACTCCGCAAGTGCGGCAGTGCCTTCGATGGACATCACCGACAACGACGGCCCTGCTGATCGGGGCAATCCGACAGCGGCCGGCTCCACTCCGAGCAAATACGCGGCGCGGCCGGCGCCGTCCACCTCGGTCAGCAGCACGCGCTTGCCCAGCTGTGTCGCGATCATCGCCAGCGCACAGGCTACGGTGGTCTTGCCCACCCCGCCCTTGCCGGCAACGAAGAGCACACGGCGTTGAAACAACTTTTCAAGGGCGGGGTTCACGGTGCGTATTCATTCCTCCACTTGAGAGAGCGAACGGATGTGAAGGGCGCTGGACTCGAACCTAGTGTACTGTGTCAGACAGATAATCTCTTATTTGGCGCGGCAACGATTCTCCGTTCCGACACTCCAATTGCGGCGCACTACACTAGTCCTCGTGGCGCCGCAGCGCCACACAGGCGTTCGTACCGCCGAAGCCGAAGGAATTCGACAGCGCCACGCGCACCCGCATGGTGCGTGCGCAATTGGGAACGTAGTCGAGATCGCATTCAGGGTCCGGATGCTCATAGTTGATCGTCGGCGGGGCGACGCCATGATACACGGTCAACGCGGTGTACGCCGCCTCGATCGCCCCGGCGGCACCGAGCAGGTGGCCGGTCATGGATTTCGTCGAGCTCACGGCCAGCCGCATAGCGTGCTCTCCGAACACTTTCTTGATTGCCTGCGTCTCATTGACATCGTTGTACGGTGTCGAGGTCCCGTGCGCGTTGATGTAGTCGACCTCTTGCGGTCGCAGGCCGCCATCCTCCAGCGCCAGCGACATGCAGCGCGCGGCGCCCGCTCCTTCCGGGGCTGGGGTGGTTATGTGATACCCATCGGCGTTGGCGCCGTAGCCAATGACCTCGGCATAGACGCGTGCGCCCCGCCCGAGTGCGGCTTCGCGCTCTTCCAGCACCAGCATGCCCGCACCTTCCGACATGACGAAACCGTCGCGCTCGCGATCGAACGGGCGGCACGCCCGTTCCGGTTCCTCGTTGCGGGTCGACAGCGCGCGCATGGCGGCAAAGCCGGCAATGCTCAGGGGTGTCACCGCAGCCTCGGCACCGCCCGTCAGCATGGCGTCCTGGAACCCGAACCGGATCAGGCGGCAGGCCTCGCCGATCGCGTGTCCGCCGGAAGCGCAGGCACTGGTCACCACATAGTTCACGCCTTTGGCCCCAAAGCGAATGGCGATGTGACCCGGTGCCATGTTGGCGATGAGACGCGGCAGCATGAACGGCGACAGCTTGCGCACACCGCCTTGGAGAAAGAGTTGGTGCCCCTCTTCGAGGCTGGCGATCCCTCCCATGCCGACGCCCACGAGAACGCCAACGCGTTCCGCGATGCTCTCGTCAATCTTCAGCCGAGCATCGTCGAGCGCCATTTGTGTCGCCGCCATGGCGTACAGTGTGAATGCGTCCATCTTCTTGATGTCGCGCTTCTCGATGTACAGGGCCGGATCGAAGTTCCGTACCTCCCCGGCGATGCGGACCGGCAACTGCGTGGCGTCGAACCGGCTGATGGCGCCGATGCCGGAGCGGCCGGCGAGCAGTTTTTCCCAGTTGGCGACGAGGTCGTTGCCCAGCGGCGTCACCAGGCCCATGCCGGTAATAACCACTCGTCTGTTCGCATCGCGCATCGGCTTCTGCTCTTACGTGAGCGGCACGCAAGGTTCAAGGCGTACCCTGCACCGGCCAACTACCGCCGTTCACAGTCACACCCAGGTATCCTTGCAGGTCTCCCCGCCCCCTGGGAGAGAGCCTGCCCTGAGCCTGTCGAAGGGGTCAGGGCGAGGGCATGAAATGATCGCTGGTCGTCGCCGTAATTCGGAAATTCAGCACTCAGTCACCGACGTCGGCGCAACCACAGCAGCGCAGCGGCTGGGAACACCAGGAGCCACCCTCCATAGCTCTGGCCTATCGCCGCGATCTGACATGCAATGCCACCACCCGAACCCGGCGTGGGGGTAGGGGCGACGACCTCAACATAGCCACCCGTGCACTGTGGGTTCAGCGAATTGCCCGCGCTATCAAGCACGCTCACCGCAGAACAGCTCAGCGCATATTCACCAATGGCGGCATTGCTGGCAATGTTCACGTCGCAGGTGTACAGCACAGAGCCGTTGGGGATCGTTCCGCCGAACCCCGCGATGATGCATTCGGTCTGCTGGCAGTTGCCGTTAACGCCAGCCGTGCACCCTGTCGGCTGCAGGGCACATTGGCTGATCGCAAAGGACGGGTTCGTGGTGCACTGGACGACAGGCGTCTCCGACTCAAAACCGATCGTGGTCTCGGTTGCCGCCACCTGCTCGCCCGCTGTTGTGGTGAGGGTTACGTAGAAGATATTCAGCGTACTCCCGGGGGAGGCGCTAACTGATCCCACATTCACCGACACCGCCGCCCGTGCACTCGGTGCAGACCCGAGCAGCCCGAGTAGCACCGCCAGACTGAGCCGCACGACTAGCGTTTCGCGAATTCGCATTTTACGATCTCCTTGCTTTTCCCGATTTCCAGGGAGCTTAGCTGCGATGCCGACCTCACTGTCGAGTCTTACGTGACCCGTAACGCAGAATCAAGGCACGGGTCACGGCGCCGGCACTTCCCTACCCTATGAACCCCGAGCGCCCCAGCGGCACACACAACAAGTACTCCCTGGATGCAGTCTCCATTTCTCTCGTGTCACTCTACTTACGTGATTCAGTCGTGTTCTTGTACGTCATCACCGGACAAAAACCTCGTTAGGCTCTCCGACGTGCTGGTGAACTATTGCGGTTGCACTGCTGAGGTACAGCTCGATCCCGTGCCTGTCCGCACGTAGTTGGTCACACCCAGCTGGCCGACGTCGAAGCACTGTCTCACATCGAAGATGTCCAGCGTCCCGTCGCCGCCGCAGGCCGGTGGCGCGTCCACCGTTGAAGAATCCATCGCGGAGAAGCGAGCGGTGCCCGCCGCAGGAGCGTCGATACTCAGCTGTGCAGCGTTGAAGATGGCCTTGTAGTCGAAAATGTCGATCGACCCGTCCCCGAAATCGCCAACATCGTCCCCTGTCTCTTGAGACGTAGCCCGATTCACATCACAGACGGTGTAGCTCTGAGAGGTGGGGGGGACGACCTCGACCCAGCCATCCGTACATTGTGGGTTCAGCGAATTGCCCGCGCTATCAAACACGCCCACCGCGGAACAGTGCAGCGCATATTCACCACCGGCGGCATTGGCGGCAATGTGCACGCTACAAGCGTACAGCTGGGAACCGCTGGGGATCGTTCCGCCGAACGGTGCGACGATGCATTTGGTCTGCTGGCAGTCGACCCCAGGCGTGCACCCTGTCGGCTGCAGGGCACATTCGCTGATCGCAAAGGACGGGTTCGTGCTGCACTGAACGATAGGCGTCGCCGATTCAAAGACGATCGTGGTATCCGTTGCCGCCACCTGCTCGCCCGCTGTTGTGGTGACGGTTACGAAGAACGTCACCGTACTCCCGGGGGAGCCGGTAGCTGATCCCACGTTCACCGATACCGCCGCCCATACACTCGGTGCAAAGCCGAACAGCCCGAAGAGCACCAGCGCACTGACCCGCACACTTCGCGTTTCGCAAATTCGCATTCCACGATATCCTTGCCTTCGCGGGTCCTTAGGGCTTGGCCGGCCACGTTGATTGTGGCCGTCCTCTTACGCGAGCAGTAGCACCCAAGTGGGGTACTGCCACCACGAATGAACACGGTCGAGCTTCGTGCTCATTTGACCGCTATCGTTCCAGGCTGCCCCGTCAGAGTAATCCTATTGCCGGAGGAATCTCCGGCGCTGATTCTCTCAATTTGCACCCGGTACGCGCCGGCCGCTCCCGCGGGAACCGGAACCATCAGGGTTCCCGCCAGAGCCATACCAGTCAGCGCCGGGTTGATGCTAGCCCCGGCGTAACCGATCGCAAGCTTTGCCTGCGCCTGAACGGCCGTCTGGAGATCGGGGGCCGAAACCCCCGTGGCTGCCTGATAAGTGAGCTTCTCCGTAATGGCGGGCGCGCCACCCTGCGGCACCACCTTAAAGGTCGCCGCAAAAAACGCCACATTATTGCTGCCCGTGCTGATCGTAATCGGCACCGCTGCGCCTTGCCCCGCGCTGGCTTTGACATCCCCTGCGCTCAGCGTGTTCTGCGCCAGGGCCAAGCCTGTCGATACCATCAGGCCTAAGCCTGCCAGCACCCCATATAGCAAGTACTTCCTGAATCCGGTCCGCATCCTGCGCGTGTTCATCAACCCTCCTCGTGTGTCGCTCTCTTACGGCTCGCTCGTGTTCTTGCCCATCGTGAGCCGACAAGAATTTCCTCAGAGGTTACACCACTGGCAGCACCAGTCGATCCCGTCAGTTCTTATCCTGCATGGCTCCGTGCTCGGCTACGCGATGGTTGCGGCCGCAAAAAAAGGGGGCCGCAAAGCGACCCCCTCTCTTGGCTTATACGAGTTCCAAGGCTAACGACGCCTACGTCTCATCACCAGCAAACCGACGGCTGGAATGAGCAGTACCCACGCATAACCGTGACCGTTCGCGCTGATCTGGCAGCTGTCATTGTCCTCACAAGTCGGACAAGGGCTGGGCGTGAACAGGGTCACCGTCGCACCGGCAAGGTGCGCTGCGGCCGTCGTGCCGTTCACACCGCGCGTCACGCCAGTCAGCTGGTTGCCGCTCTTACCGGTGTAGGAGATCTGCTCGTAATCGATCACGATGGTTCCGCTACTCGGGAATGAACTAGCATCAACGAGCGTAATCGTGGTGCTGGTAGCGGTGATGCTCGTGGCCAGCGTGCTTTCCGGTGCCACGGTCGGAGTCGCGGTACCCGCCGACGGTGTGCCCTTGGTGGCAGTCGCAGTGGCCGCCTTGGTGGCAGTAGCCGTCGCCGTCGGCGCCGTAGTAGCGGTCGCCGTCGGCACCGTAGTAGCGGTCGCCGTCGGCACCGTAGTAGCGGTCGCCGTCGGCGGTACTGGGGTCGGGGTATTCACCACCGTGGTTGGAGTGGTGGGCACTGCCGTCGGACCAGCGAGTGCGATCGCGCCATTCACCGCTGTCAGGGTGACCCTGTTACCGGCGAGATCGCCGGCGCTGAGTTTGGACAGTTGAACAGCGTAGCTGCCCGTCGATCCAGCAGGTACCGGCACGTTGAGGGTGCCAACCTGAAGTACGCCACTCAGCGTAGTAGCCAGGCCGACGTAGCCAATGGCAAGCTCCCCCGAAGCTGGGACGGCCGTGCTGAGATCGGGCTTCGGTATGTCATCGGCCGGAGTATACGTGAGCGCAGTCGTGATGGCAGTCGCACCTCCCTGCGCCACCACCGTAAAGGTAACCGCAAAGAAGTCCACGTCGTCACTGCCGGTGTTGAGTGTGATCGGCACCCCTACCGCTTGCCCAGCGGTGCCGCTGACACTGCCTGCACTCAGCGTGTCGGGACCGGGCGTCGGTGCCGTCGTCGGCGTTGCCGTTGGCTCACCACCGAGTGTGATCGCGCCATTCGCCCCCGTCAGGGTGACCCTGTTACCGGCGAGATCACCGGCGCTGATTTTGGACAGCTGCACAACGTAGCTGCCCGTCGCTCCGGCAGGCACCGGCACGTTGAGGGTGCCAACCTGAAGTACACCACTCAGCGTAGTAGCCAGGCCGACGTAGCCAATGGCGAGCTCCCCCGAAGCTGGGACGGCCGTGCTGAGATCGGGCTTCGGGATGTCATCGGCCGGAGTATAGGTGAGCGCAGTCGTGATGGCAGTCGCACCTCCCTGCGCCACCACCGTAAAGGTAACCGCAAAGAAGTCCACGTCATCACTGCCGGTGTTGAGCGTGATCGGCACCCCTACCGTTTGCCCAGCGGTGCCGCTGACGCTGCCTGCACCGAGCGTGCCCTGCGCCACGGCCAGGCTGGTCCAGGCCATTAATCCCAAGCCTGCCAGCACCGCATACAGTGAATACTTTCCGACGAATCCGGTTCGCATCCTACGCATGTTCATCGCCGCTCCTCTCGTGTCGCTCTTCGCTGATGAGCTATTGTGGCGCCACTGCTGAGGTACAACTCCCCGGACATGGACCTGCACCCGGGCATTCACCGGTTCGTACGTAGTTGGTAGCGCCCAGCTGGCCGACGTTGAAGCACTGTCTCACGTCGAAGATGTCCAGCGTCCCGTCGCCGCCGCAGGCCGGTGGCGCGTCCGCCGTTGAAGAATCCATCGCGGAGAAGCGAGCCGTGCCCGCCGCAGGAGCGTCGATACTCAGCTGTGCGGCGTTGAAGATGGCCTTGTAGTCGAAAATGTCGATAGACCCGTCGCCGAAGTCGCCCACATTGTCTCCGGTCTCGCCCGCGGTGGCCCGATTGACGTCGCAGACGGTGTAGCTCGGAGAGACTGGGGAGGTTACCGTGATCTTACCGTTGCTTCCGCTCACGTCGGATATCAAAGCCTGGTTGATATCGCCCGCGCTTTCATTGCCGATCGTCAGCGCGGGAGTGGAGCCGACGGTCGCAGTCGATGAGATGTCGACGGTGCAGGTGTAAAGCGTCGAGCCGTCTGGGATCGCGTTGAGGTTGTCCACAGCCAGGATGATGGCACGGATGCCAGTGCAGTTCGTCCCGGGAGTGCACGCGCCTGTGCACGTGCCAGTGCCGCAATCGCTGTCCTTCGCGCAAACGGTGCCGGGACTGCTGCCACCCACGCAGAGATGCGGCAGGAAGCTGAAGAAGCCTTGCTTGCCAGTCGCCTGTGCCGTGCACTCAGGCGTCCCGGTTTGGGTCAGACACGGCTCGTGAGAGCAGGCCCCGCCGGAGCAATCGGTGTCCGCCGTGCAAGTTTTGCCGGCATCGCTACCACCCACACAAATATTGAACGGGGTCGGGAGCACCGGGCAATTGGCGTCGGTCGTGCACGTATCCGAGGTTGTGATGGCACAGTTGCTACCCGAGGCAACGGCGACGGGTATGTTGGGGTCGAAAGTGATGTCGTTCTGCGTCGCAGCCACCTGATCCCCGTTAGCGGCCAGGGTCACGGAAAACGTCGCCGTTCCACCCGGACTGCCGCTCCCTGTTGTGCTGACGTTGATCGCAGGCTGCGCCACCGCAGCGCCCGCGAAAAACCCGCCAGCGATGAAGAGCACACCTAGCATCGGTAACTCTGACCGCCGAGTCCTCTTGCCCATAACGCTACCTCCCTCCAAGGGTTTGTACGAATCGAGCTACGACCCGCAACTCAACCTGTCATGCCAAACGCGTCGATTCTCTATCCCAATCAGCCGAAGGTGTCTAGATCACGCCGGAAAAATTTTTTCAAGGGCTGCGGCGGCGGTTTTTTTGGCGCTACAAGAACGCCCTGTCATCACTACGGACAGCCGTTCAGCGCGTTGTTGACCGCCGCCAGAATCTCGTCGACTGTGATCTGACCATCGCCGTTGCTGTCGCCCGCCGGACAGGACGCCACGCTGCCATTGCCGAGCGCAATGGCCACCATCTTCAGGATGTCATCCACGGTCACCTGGCCCGAGTAGTCACAGTTGCCATTGCAGCCACCGGAGACCAGCACACTGCCATCTTGGATGACCACTTGGCTGGTGTCGCTCGAATCGCCGCACGGTAGTGGGCACTGACCTGCTGGTGGCGGGCACGCAGATGGTGGGGTCAGGTAGCTGCAGGTCTGATCGACAGCGTTGACGTCGCCCACCGACAGCAGCGCCGTGAACGGGGGCCGCGTGCTCGGGCTGTCGGTCACCTGATTGAGAACATGCAACGGGATGTTTCCGCCTACGGTCTGACCCAACTGCAGCCCAATCGTGAATAGCTGTCCGCTCGGCAGCGCCGGGATGACAATCGGCGATGAGCCCGGCGTCGGCAGTGGATTCGGGCCATAGATGACAACGTTGATGAAATTGTCGGGAACCGTGCTGTCCGTGGGACAGAGGCAGTGCGTCCGCGAGGACGAACAGTAGGCATTCTCGATCACCAGCTTGTAGCCCGAGAGCAAGTCCCCCGGCTGCGCGGCGTTGGGCAGATCGCTGTCCGCTGTGCTCTGCGTACAGTCGGCCAGCGTGAGCGGCGGGACCACCCCACTCGGCATGGTCACTGTGAACGCAATCGCTGCGATCTGACCGATGCCGCTGCCCGGACCTTGTGAGAAAGTGAACGGGAGGGTGACTTTGGCGCTGGGGGACACACCGGTCTGGCTACCGATGCTGACGTTCGCACAGGCGCTCGAATCCGGACACGGTTGAATGGCTTCCGCCAGCGGCCCTGCCAGCAACCCCAGCAGCACCGTAATGCATAGCACAGCTTGCCTTCTCATCTGGAGGTCTCCTGACCGCGTCGGCGTGCGCCGACACTCGAATTCAATGCTTCTCCCCTTCAGCCTGTCGACGGTATGAACGTGACGGCGGCACCCGCGGCGTGCGCCGCCGCAACCGTACCGTTCACGCCCCGGATCGCGCCGGTCAGCGTGTTGCCCTGCTTACCTGTGTACTGGATGAGCTCCGCGTCGATAATGATCGTGCCGCTCGCCGGCAACTGCCCCGCCTCCGTGAGCGCGATCGAGGTGTCGGTTGCGCTGATGTCGGCCGCGAGGGCAACTTCACTCGCATTCAACAGCAGCGATACGATGCCCTGGTCCGTGAAGTCCGCCACCGCAAGATCGGGTGTGCCGTCTCCATTGAAATCGCTGGCCGTGATGCCCACGGGATCCGAATTCTCCGGGAGCGCAAAATCCACCGGCGCGGCGAAATTCCCGTTGCCCTGTCCGACAAACACGGAGACCTTATCCAGGAAACTTGCCGAACTTGCAATATCTGGAATGCCGTCGCCGTCGAGGTCGCCGCTGGCAATCGCAATCGGACCCCAGCCGCCTGTGAAAACAGAAGGCTGCAGGATGAGTGAGACGTTCCGCGAGGCAGCACCCAACGCAGCAACCACGCTGGTGAGAATGCTCGCCAAAATTGCGTCTCCTCGCATCAGGCTCTCCAAGCAGCTGAGCTATAATTCGGCCAGCGAGCTGCCCTCCCAACGCGGTGCCTGGGCACCGTATTCAGCGTGGCGGGCCAGGCATTGCGGCTTCCGTGTTGAGATGTCCTCGCTGCGCGATTGCGCCATCCTTGTCCTGCGGTTATGGATTGTCAAGCGAGTTTGGTTGGAACTGCCGCTCCTCGCAAGCGATCTCTCAAGAGGGGAATCTATGCGCGACCAGAAACAACGCGAAGCGGACAGGCTGGCCGAGGAACGGTTGGAACTCATGCCGCGCGGCGTGCGCGACAAACTGGATCGCTGCGGGTTCAAGCTCCACCTTGCCGAGTGGCAGGCGCTCAGCACGGCCGAACGGGAGCGCTTGCGCGACCTGCCATGCGCCAGCAGCGAGGAGATAGCGCGTTATGCCGGCGAGGTCGACCAGATGGTCCGACGCATCACCGGGAATGCGCCCGAGAAGCTGAAAGCGGAAAGGTGAAAGGTTAAAACCAGACTCTTTTCCGGCTTTCAGCTTTTCCCTTTCACTCTTTCTCTTTCAGCTTTCATCTTTCACCTGCCTTTACGATCCGCGGCAATGCTTCGAGAATTCCAACCAGAAAGGCCACGCTGATGACGAGGTCGACGAGGCTGATCGCCGCCCACCGCGCCGGCAACAAGACCAGCAACCCGTATAGATCATTTACGAGCTTCAGCGCCAAAAGAGTGATCGCGCCATAGACCGCAGCGCGATTTGCTGCCGGGTCGTGTGCGCCGTGCCAGAAGACGTAGGCCAAAGCCAGATTCGCAACTGCCAGACCGTTGGCAAGTGCACGTACCTGGGGCGAGAGCTGCTCCGACTCGATCGTGTACCATTGGAGGGCCAGTAGGACGACCGCCCACGCCAACACCAGCAACGCCGTCAAGCGCAACAGCATGCTCACCGCACGCCTCCCCTGTTCCAGACCACGTGTCGCGCGCTGTGATGGTCCGAGCACCGGTGCCGCATCCGTCCTCCTTCTAGGCGATTGGGATAGAGGAGCAACCGCGAATTTGCAAGCCTCAAAGCGCCCCGACGTGGATGAATATTAGCGGACTAGCTCACGTCTTTTGCGCAGGGTGTGAAACTGATAGAGTTCGCCGCACGGAGCCGACGAGACATGCTTTCTGCGCAATCGACTGAGGGCCGGCGATGAAACCATCCGGGCCTCAAATTGCTGTCGCCTTGGCTGCTGCTGCGGTTGTGGCGGGCCTCGTCTACGTCACCCGGCCCGCGCCGCCCGCCGACCAAGCGCCCGGAAGCCACCGGCCCCTCAAGGTGAGCGAGCGCGTGCGTGCACGCTTGGACCAACTACGTGCCGAGTACCCCAAGTTCAGTGGACGGCCCAGCGCGCTTCAAGCCGGCGCGGCGACGCCGCGCGCGGGCCGTGTGGGACACGACCCGGAACCGGAAACGTCAGTCGAAACGACCGATTCAGGCGCGGCTGCAAACGAATCGCCACCCCTCGGCGTGGACACCGACGACATCGCAGCCATGAGTCAGATCGCCCTCGGAGATAAGGACCCGGATCGCCGGTCGACGGCAGTGACCTTGCTCGGCGGGTCGGAAAACCCCGAAGCGATTCCGGTGCTGGCACAGGCCCTGTCTGACACCGATGAAGACGTGCGCATGGCGGCCCTACAGGCGCTTTCCGATTTCACCGATGAACCGCCAGTGGACGCCGTTGAAACCGCCCTCAACGATCCCGCTCCCGACATCCGTTTCGAGGCGCTGACCATTCTTACCGACATCGGCGGTGAACGCGCGCGCAATGCGGTGGAAAGGGCCTTGAATGATCCTGACGAGGATGTGCGCGACTTGGCCGAAGGGATAATGGATCTCGAAAGTACTTACGGGGATCAAACGGCGCCGGTCCAAGCCCAACCGAGCGGCGAGTCGGGCACCGAATAGGCGCCGCGTCCCGCGGGGCTGCGCATCGTCGGCGCCGCCCCGTAGGGAAATGTCTTATCCGTACGCTCGAAATTCCTGATTCGAAAAGTCCCGCTTCACGAAGTCGCGGGTGCTATAAATTAACCCGTGCCACTGACACAGCCACTTTTTGCTCTCTCTTCGTTGCTGTTCCCGTCACTTTCAACGCGGCGTCGGCGGCCGCGGGCAATCTTGCACGATAGCGACGAGCACTACCGCTTGCTGGTCGAGGGGTCGGCCGATTATGCCATGTTCCTCCTTGATTCAAGCGGGCGAATTGCGAGCTGGAACGCGGGCGCCGAGCGGCTGCTGGGCTACCGTGAGACGGAAGCCATCGGGTTGCATCTCTCTAGCTTTTTCACGCCGGAGGAGGTCGCTGCCGGCCGCCCCGATGAGGAGCTGGCGCTGGCGAACGGCGCCGCGCCGGCGGCATCGGAGGGCTGGCGCATACGTAAGGACGGCACCCGTTTTTACGCGCAGGGGTTCCTGCGCGCCGTCCGCGATGGGGCCAGGTTGCGGGCGTACGCCAAGATCATGCACGACGTCACCGGGCGCTACCGCGCCGAGCAGCGACTGACAGTGCAGTACACCGTCAGTCGAGTGTTGGCGGAGTCGGCGAACACCGAACAAGCCGTGCCGGCAGTGGTGGAAACTATCTGCAGCATGCTCGGCTGGGACTACGGGGCGGCTTGGGAGGCCGATGAGAAAACTCAGGCGCTGCGCTGCTTGGCACTCTGGCATTCACCGGATGTCAGCTTCGCGCAATTCACCGCGATATCCCGTAGTCTCGTCCTGGAACGCGGTGTCGGACTGCCCGGGCGCGTGTGGCTCAGTGGCGATCCGGTGTGGGTTGCCGACATCGCCCAGGATGTCACCCTTCCTCGCGCTGCTGCAGCCACCACCGAGGGACTGCGCACCGCTGTCGCCTTCCCGCTGCGGCTGGAAAACGAGACCCTCGGCGTCTTCGAGTTTTGGAGCCGCAAAGTTCAGGAACCCGATCGCGACCTCCTGACCTTGATGAGCGCGGTCGGAAACCAAGTGAGCCAGTTCATCGAGCGCAAGCGGGCGGAAGCGGCGTTGCAGGAGAGTGCCGCGCGCACCCGTGCCATCGTCGATACTGCGGTGGACGGCATCATCACGATTGATGAGCACAGCGTGATCGACTCCGCCAATCCCGCCGCCGAGCGCATCTTTGGTTACTCCCGCAACGAGATGATCGGCCACAATGTGAGCATGTTGATGCCCTTGCTGCACCGCGAACGGCATGATGGGTACGTCGCCAATTATCTGCGCACCGGCGAGCGCAAAGTCCTCGGCGCCGGCCGCGAAGTCGTCGGCCAACGTAAGGATGGCACGACCTTCCCAATGGACCTGTCGCTCAGCGAAGTCGTCCTCAATCACCGGCGTCTTTTCACGGGCATCGTGCGCGACGTCAGCGAACGCAAACAAGCCGACAACCAACGGGCGGCCGCCCTGCAGCGCGAGCGCCAAGCGCGAGCCGAAGCTGAGAAGGCGAACCGCGCCAAGGAAGAGTTCCTCGCCGTGATCTCGCACGAACTGCGCACCCCACTGACGCCGATCCTGACCTGGTCTCGCTTGCTGCGCTCCGGCAAACTCGACCACGCCGCCACAGAGCGCGCCCTCGAGGCGATTGAGCGCGCCGCCCGTTCACAGGCTCAGCTCATCGACGATCTGCTCGATGTCTCACGCATCACCTCGGGGAAGTTGCGCTTGGACGTGCGTCCGATCGAGCTCCAGCCCGTCGTGGAGGCAGCCATCGGATCGGTGCGCCCGGGTGCCGAGGCCAAGGGCATGCGGCTTGAGATCGTCCTCGATCGCGACGCCGGTGTCGTCTCCGGTGATCCTGAGCGCCTGCAGCAGGTGGTTTGGAATCTCCTGTCGAACGCCATCAAGTTCACGCCGCGCAGCGGCCGGATACAGGTACGCTTGCAACGCGTCAACTCACACGTCGAAATCGCGGTCAGCGACACCGGTCAGGGCGTCAAACCGGAATTCCTGCCGCACGTCTTCGAGCGTTTTCGCCAGGCGGACAGCTCGAGCACCCGTGCCCACGGCGGACTGGGGCTGGGCTTGGCGATCGTGCGCCATCTGGTCGAGCTTCACGGCGGGCGTGTACGCGTCCAAAGCCCTGGCGAGGGCCGAGGTGCCACCTTCGTCGTCGAGTTGCCGCTGGCGACCCTGCATCAGCCGCTGACGCCGGACCGCATCCATCCGCGGGACGGCGAAGGCGTGCCGTTCGACGGAAAACCCAACCTTGGCGGTGTGAGAATCCTGGTTGTCGACGATGAACCCGACACTCTGGACACCCTCCGCGCCGTGCTTGAACAGGCGGGTGCCGAGGTGCGCAGCGCCGAATCGGCACACGAGGCCCTGGTGACGCTGGATCAATGGCATGCCAACGTCCTGCTGTGTGATATCAGCATGCCGCAGGAAGACGGCTACTCGCTAATCCGCAAGGTTCGGGCTCTCCCTCCTGAGCGCGGCGGCTACGTCGCGGCGGTGGCCTTGACGGCATATGCTCGTCTGGAGGACCGCCTCAAAGTGTTGTCCTCAGGTTTTCAGATGCACGTCCCCAAACCCGTCGAGCCGGCGGAGTTGGTAGCCATCCTGGCAACGATGAAGGAGTGGGCCGGGACCAGCAGTGAAGCTGTAGAGCGTGGAGTGTAAAGCGTAGTGCGTACGTTTTTACTGTACTCCTCACTTTTCACTCTCCACGCTTCACGCTCCACGGCTACGCTCCACGCTCCCACCCACTCACGGCAGTGCGGCAGAGAGGATGCTGTCCGACGCCACCGCCGCCGGGCTGAGAAGAGGAACGATTCCGATCAGTTCGCCGCGCTCCTCGACGACGATTTCACCAATGGGCTGCAACCGCTTCAACGGCGCCGCCAGGGTCGCCGGCAGCTGGTAGCGCAGCTGCAGGTCCGGCTCATCGTCGCATCGCCGCAGCAGCGTTAGGGCCTTGCCGGCCACAGGTGTAAGTTGTGCGATGGTGCCGTTGAGGACGTGAACCGGCAAATTCACCGCGTCCCCTTTTCGCACAACATCGATGCGCCGATAGTGTGCGAAGCCCCATTCGAGCAGCTCAGCGGCGCTGCTGTAGCGCGTGCCCGCGTCTGACGCATCAAGGACGATCGCGACCAGACGCAAGTTGTCGCGGCGCGCCGTAGCGACGATGCTGTAACTGCCGCCGCGTGCGGCCACACGGGCCGACGAAACCTGCAGCCCGTCGGCACCGGCAAACGCCCCGAGAAGCTGATTGGTGTTGCGTAGCAGGACCGCCCCTTGATCGAACGGCACACCGCTCAGCGACGCCCATTCCAACACCACTTGCTGTCGCAAGAGGGCCTGCGCCAGCCCCGCCAAGTCGCGCGCCGTCGTCGTCTCCGCCTCTGGGATCGTTGCCGCCTTGATTCCACCGATGCTGGTATAGTGCGTCCCGGTCATGCCAAGCCGCCGCGCGCGGGCATTCATGAGATCGAGGGCTGCCTCTACCGACCCGGCAATCGCTTCCGCCACGCCGACTGCGGCGTCATTGGCGCCGGCCATGGTCACCGCCTTCAGCAGATCGCTGAGCAGGTATGGGCGGTCCGGGCGCAGCGGCACGCGGGCGCCGCCCGCTAGGCCCGCGCCGACGGCAGCGTGGCTTACCGTGACCGGCACGTCCAGAGGCAGGACGCCAAGCGCCGACTGCTCCAGACTCAGGAGCAACAGCATCAGCTGGTTCAGCGAGCCCTGCGGCCGGGGGCTGTCAGCACCCTGCTCGCGCAGCACTTGCCCGCTCTCCGCCTCGACCAGGATTGCCGTAGGCGCCCGCTGTGAGGCGCCGGCAACGGCGCGCGCCTGTGATCCACTCCCCATCAGCGCCGCCAGCAGCACCCCGACCCACCACCGCCGCATTCCACATTCCCCAATCCGACGACGCTTGTAACACATCGCCGCGGAATTGTCAGGGAATCGGACGCGATCTTGTCAATTGTGGCAGCCGCAGCCCGCTGGCGAGGCTCCGCCTCAGAATCAGAGCGCGCGGATCGGCAGTACGATCATCTGCAGCCCGGCGAACTGCAAGCGGCGCTGCAGCGTGGCAGCCGCCTGGTTGTGCAGCAAGCGGGTGAGGAACGTCTCTTCCGCAAACACCAGTTTGCCGGCGAAGAAGACGGCGCGCGGGAACTCCCGCGCCACCTGCTGGCACATCTGCACCAGAGATTCGATCGTCTCGGTCCCGAGCATGTAGCGGTAGTCGGCCCAGAAGCCCTGGGCGTTGGCAAACGCCACGTAACGCTGCAGTAGGCTTTCGGACGATTGTTTCAGGTGCTCGATCTCGGCCACACCCTTGAACCGGCTCGAGTCGATCACGCCTACGGTGACGAACAGGAACTGCTTGATATGGTCGCCGAACAGCCGCGGGATGGCCAGGAACGAATGAATCCCCATGCCGTTGTAGTCGGTCACCAGCAGCACCGCGGTGGGCGCCGTGCGGTCGTAGCTCGGGACCGCGCGCACCCCGGGGGCGGCCGGCACCGCCGTCAGGATTGCGTTCAGCCGATCGAGGTAGCGGCCGGTCTGTTGGTAGTGCCGGCGGATCCAGACACAGGTGGCGATCAACGCCGAGGTGATGACCGCGGTCACCCAACCGCCCTCACGGAACTTGAGCGACAGCGTGACGATCAGAATGGCGCTGGTCAGGCACAGCCCGAGCCCGTTGATCGCTAGCCGCCGCTTCCAGCGCCTCTCGTCGGCGCGGCACTGCCACCAGTGAATGCACATCCCGAGCTGCGACAGCGTGAAGGTGAGAAACACATTGATGCTGTAGAGCACCACCAACAGCCGTACCGCGCCCTCGGTATAGAAGAGGATCGCGAGCGCGGCCGCGCCCATCATCAGCGTCCCGTTCTTGGTGACCAACCTATCGCTAAGCTGATAGAACCGATGCGGCACCCACGAGTCGACGGCCATGCTGGCGAGCACGCGCGGCCCATCGAGGAATCCGGTCTGGGCCGCCACGAACAGGAACGCCCCTTCGCAGAGGAGTGTGAACACCAAATAGGCGTTACCGATATGGAGACCGCCAATCTGCCAGGCGCCGACCAGGCGCTCGATCAACACGGCGTTCAGGGTGCGCCCCGGCTGGTGCTCCACAGCGACCAGCAGGTAGGAGAAAAGGATCCCGCCAGCAGTGAATGCCAGCGACGTGGCCATGTACAGCATGGTCTTCTTGCCGGTCTGTACCTTGGGCTCGCGCAGAATGGGCAGCCCGTTACTCACCGCCTCGATGCCGGTATAGGTGCCGGCGCCCATGCTGTAGGCGTGCAAAAACAGCATTAGCATCACCCAAAAACCCCGCTCGCGGACGCCGCGCGCGCTCTCCATGACGGTGTTCGTTGCGATGTCCGGGATCGCACCAGCGTGAAACCACACGGCGTACAGAATGAAAACCGTATGAAAACCGTGTGGGTGATGATGAAGCCGAGGAAGATGGGCAGCAACAGGGTCACTGACTCTTTCACCCCTCGCAGATTGAGCAAGATGAGCAGCCCGATCACCAGCGCCTCGGTGGGCAATTTCACGCGCTGGAACTCCAAGGGCAGGAAGCTGAAGATCGCATCGGCACCGCTGGCGATGGAAATCGCGATGGTGAGGACGTAATCGACCACTAACGCCGATCCTGAGACAACGCCGGCGCGGGGCCCCAGCAGCTTGCTGGCCACCAAGTAACCGCCGCCGCCCGATGGGAACAGCTCGATGATCTGTGAGTAGCTGGCAGAGATGATGAAAACCGTGGCCGCCGTTGCCAGCGCCAGCAACGGGGCCAGGAAGCGGTCGGCGCCAAGCGCCAGGAAGGATTCTTCCGGTCCGTAGCAGGCAGAGGTCAGCCCATCCGCGCCCAGCCTCACCCAGGCAAGGAAGGCGATCAGCGAAACCTGGTAGAAGATGCGAGGATCAAGCGGATTCTTTGGCGCCCCCAGCAGCATGCGGAAGAAGCCGCGGCGCGGCAGCGGTGCTTCCAGCTCGACCTCTTCATGCACCGGGGCAGGCTGTTTCAGCTCTCGCACCGGGTCAGCTGACTGTTCGAGCATAGATAGAGAGATATCCCGTCAAGGTATTGCGATGACCCACAGCCCGCTTCTTTCGGGTACCACACGCCCAAGGTGATCACCACCGAGCTGGACACCCAAGGCGGCCTACGGCCGCAACCGTGAAGCGTCAAAAGTGAAGCGTGGAGTGTGGAGCGCCCTTTACGCGCTCGACGCTCCACACTCTACGCTCGACGCCTCCTGCCGCTCCCATTCCCGCCGCAAGAGAGAGTAGACGACACGGTCGACGCATCGCCCGCTTGCCGGGCGCGCGCGCGTCAGGACGCGCTCGCGCACCATCCCGAGTTTTTCCACCGTGCGATAGGAGCGGTGGTTGTCGACGTCGCACACCGCTTGAATGCGCCTCAGGCTCATGTCTTTGAAGCCGTACTGCAGCAACAGCTTACCTGCCTCGACATTGAAGCCTCGCCCCCAATACGCGCGTGCCAGGGTGTAGCCAATCTCGCCGACGCCCCACAGACGGCTGACGATACGGATGTCGACCACGCCGATGACATGGCCTTCGGTCACGTGCTCGACGGCGAAGGTGATCGGTCCCCAGTCATCTGACAGGCAACGCTTGATATATGCCATACTATCAAATGGTGTATAGTGTGGCTCCCAGGCAGAATATCGCGTCACCACCGGATCGGAAGCATAGCGGAAGACGTCGTCGGTGTCCTCCGGGATGAAGTCGCGCAGTCGTACTCGCCCGCCGCGCAACTCCGTGTGCGCCATCATGCAACGTTCCTCACGGGCCTGGGTGGGTTCGAGGCCTTCTACTTCGCCTGGATGTACCCCTCCGCGCTGAGCAGCTCCGCGGTGAGGAGCGCGCCGCCCGCGGCGCCACGCACGGTGTTGTGCGAGAGCGACACGAACCGGTAGTCGAACAGCGCGTCGGGCCGGAGCCGCCCGATGGCGACGCCCATGCCGTTGCCGATGTCCCGATCGAGCCGCGTCTGCGGCCGAGCGTCGTCTTCGAAGTAGGTGAGGAACGGCGTCGGCGCCGAGGGGAGTCCCATCTTCTGGGGCTTCGGCACCCAGCTTCGCCACAGCTCGATCACCTCGTCCTTGTCGGGCGTGCGATCGAACGCGACGAACGCCGCCGCCATGTGCCCGTCGGTGGCCGGCACGCGGATGCACTGCGCGGTAATGATCGGCTCCTTCGCCTTCTCGATCTTCCCGCCGGCAACGGTGCCCCAGATCTTCATGGGCTCCTGCTCGCTCTTCTCCTCCTCGCCCTTGATGAACGGGATGAGGTTGTCCGTCATCTCGGGCCAGGACTCGAACGTCTTCCCGGCGCCCGAGATCGCCTGGTAGGTGCAGACCGCCACCCGCTTCGGCCCGAAGTGCATGAGCGGTTGGAGCGCCGGCACGTAGCTCTGAAGCGAGCAGTTCGGCTTCACGGCGATGAACCCGCGCTTCGTCCCGAGCCGCTTGCGCTGCGCCTCGATGACGGCGGTGTGCTCCGGGTTCACTTCGGGGATCATCATCGGCACGTCGGGCGTACCGCGATGCGCGGAGTTGTTCGAGACGACCGGAGTCTCGCGCCGCGCGTAGTCTTCCTCGAGCTTGGCCGTCTCCTCCTTGGTCATATCCACCGCGCAGAAGACGAAGTCCACCTCCGCTGAGATCGCGGCGACATCGGAGGCGTCGCGGACGGTCAGGGCGGCGATCACGGCCGGAACCGGGGACTTGAGCGCCCACCGGCCCTTCACGGCCTCCGCGTACTTCTGGCCGGCGGAGTTCGCGCTCGCCGCGACGAGCGTGACCTCGTACCACGGGTGGCTCTCGAGCAGCGACACGAAGCGCTGGCCGACCATTCCGGTCGCGCCGAGCACCCCAACCTTCAGCTTCCTCTGCGACATTCGGTCCTCCCGTATAGTGAAAGGATGCTCACGATAGCACGTCGGGCGCACAGATCCACCCCACTGACCACACGCTCGTGGAAGCGCACGCCCCGCTGGACCTTCGTCATCATCGGTCTGCTGTGGCGCGAGAGTTCCTGTCGGTCGCCGCGTGCGCTTGGACAGCGGCGTCTTCGCGGTGGAACTGGATCGGCGAAGGATGCTTTGGCACAGCATCGAACGCGAGCGCCCGCCGCATGCGCGAACAAGATGGGGCACGCTAGCGCTCTTTCGACTGCCTTATACTTAATAGCTGAAGCCAACCGTGGCTTGTCAACTCCGTTTCCACGGGCGTGGGTGCGGGGCTCATTTTCGTCCGCCGCGCCTGCGAGGTGGCCGGCCAGCTGTCAATCCGGCACTTGACAGCGACGCGCAAACGGTTCTACACCATGGCCACCGCTTATGGGGCGCACGTCGGACAAGGGCTGGCGGCTGCGAGTTACGCAGGGCTGTGCGGCGGATTGGTTGGCGACAACTCCGCCGTTTTCCATTAGCATGGCGGCCCGTGTGCCTCATCAGATAGCAGCAGTGGATTGTGGGGAAACGGGCGTGATGGCAAAATCTCGCGCCGAAGAGATGGCGGATTTCACTGCAATCTATGTCCGGCGGGCGCTCGAGCCGAGGCTGCAAGGCCATGGGAAGATCGACGTGCGCAAGGCCGGACTTTGGGGTTTCACCATCGTGCACCGCTACACGAGCGAGTGGAACGGCCGTGAGGTGGCTTTGCCGGTGGCCCAGCTGCGTCCGAAAGGCCAGAAGCTGCAGCTTTACTGGAAACGCGCCAACGGCCGCTGGGTACCTTACGAGGCAGGTGAGCAGCGGCCTTTCGTCGGCAGCCTCGAAGCGTGCCTGAAGGAAATCGACCATGATCGCTGGGGATGCTTCTGGGGCTAAGGCCTGCGCCAGCGAGTTGGGCGCCGCCCTGCCGAGAGCGAAGGGCGCCGGTTAACTGCCAGTGCCTTAAACGCACCGGCATTTGTCCTACCCGGGAAGCCAAGACCGCGCCGCAGAGGATGAGATCGTGAGTCGAATCAAGTTCGGCCTCTTTTTACCCCAGGTGGGGGTACATTTTGGGGTTATCAAGGAGCGCGCCCAGCTCGCGGACCGGCTCGGTTTCCACTCGGTGTGGTTCGTAGACCACATGTGGAGTCGAGGCTTGCCTGATCTCGACCAGCTCGAAGCCTGGACCCTCATGTCGGCAACCGCAGCCATCACCGAGCGGCTGGGGATCGGTACATTGGTGCTGTGCAACTCGTACCGCCACCCGGCGCTGCTCGCCAAGATGCTGGCTACCCTCGACAACATCAGCAACGGCCGCGCGTTGTTGGGTCTCGGAGCCGGTTGGATGGAGGAGGAGTACCGCGCCTATGGCTACCCTTTTCCGTCCGCCCGCGTCCGTATCGAGCAGTTGGAAGAAGCGCTGGCCATCATCAAGCTGATGCTGACAGAGCCGCGGGCGAGCTTTCAAGGCAAGTACTACGCCGTCGACGAAGCGGTCAACAACCCGAAGCCGGTGCAGAAACCGCATCCCCCCATTCTTATCGGCGGCGCCGGCGAGAAGCGCTTATTACGCGTGGTCGCCGAGCACGCCAACATTTGGAACTGCCCCAACACCGCAGCGCAGGCGCTGCCGCACAAACTGGAGGTCCTCAAACGCCATTGCGACGCGATCGGCCGTGATCCGCAGACGATCGAGGTTTCGGAGCAGTGCGTGATGGTCCTCGGCCGCGACCAAAAGGACCTGCGCCAGAAGATGCAGTTCGCTAAACAAGCGCTCGGCTCGGTCTTCGACATCGACAAGACCGCCTTGTGCGGCACCCCTGATCAACTCATCGAGGCGATCCAGAACCGCAACCGGCAGGGCGTCACGTTGTTCACGACACTTTTCGGCGATTTGAACCAGCCCGAGACGCTTGAACTGTTCGCCAGCAAAGTCGCCCCGGCATTCGCCTGAAGGCGCCGCCTACCCCACCACCACGTAATCCTCGGCGACAAAAATCGGCGAGCGTCCCGGATCGAGGAAACGGCGCTCGTCCTCGAGCAGCGCTTGTGCGGCCGCGGCCCCGCTCTCGGTCTGCATCAGACGCAGAAGTTCATCCACGTCGAACCACAACTCAGCAACGCCATCGAAGGGCTCGGGGGCGCCGCGGGCCGCCGCTGCCGCCTCGGCAACCGGGTGCTCAACGGTGTGCGCCTGCACGTAGCGGTGGATGCCGAGCGCGGCGGCGTGCGCCCGCACCAGCGGCGCATGCTGTTCGCGCCAATAGCGTTGGAACTCCTGGCGGGACAGCTGCGGCAACCGCCGCAGGCAGAAAATCAAGTGCAGCATGAGGTCTCCTTTCCGATGCAAAAGCAGCTCGCACTGCCCGTCTCCAGACCCCGGATGGCGGTTGACGGTGTCGCGCTGGGGTGCCACTAGTCAGTCGACTGACTAACGGCTGCAAGCGGCCGACACAAGGAGGATCACGACTGTGAAAGCTCTCGCGCGAGAAGGACGATCGGCCGCCGAGGTCCTGGTCGAGTTGGATGAACTGGCAAAAACTGACGTCGACTGGCGCACAGGACGGATACTCTCCGGCCTCTACCATCCGGGCCACGAGGCCTACCAGCTCACCACCGAGGCGTACTCGCGCTTCCTCACGCAGAACGCGCTCTACATCAACATGTACCCGAGCGCCGGCCGCATGGAGCAGGAGGTGGTTCGCTCCATGGCCGACCTCCTACGCGGCGATGACCAAGTCGTCGGCAACATGACCAGCGGCGGAACGGAAAGCATCATCCTGGCCGTCAAGACCGCTCGCAACCACGCGCGCGTTCACCGCCCCCGGGTGGTCGAGCCCGAACTGGTCTTGCCTGTCTCGGCTCACCCGGCCTTTCACAAGGCGGCACACTACGTCGGCCTCAAAACCGTCGTGACGCCGGTGCATCCCAACGACGGCTTCCGGGCCGATGTCGAGGCCTTCCGCGCCGCCCTGGGTCCAAACACGATCCTCGCCGTGGGATCGGCGCCGAACTTTTCGCACGGCACCATTGACCCCATTGCGGAGATGGCTGCGGCTGCGAAAGAACGCGGGATCCTTTTCCACGTGGACGCCTGCGTCGGCGGTCTCTACCTCTCGTTCATGCGCCGCATGGGGGAGCCGCTGCGCGATTTTGACTTCTCGATCGACGGCGTCACCAGCATCTCCGCCGACATGCACAAGTACGGTTACGCACCCAAGAACGCCTCGGTACTGCTGTACCGCAACCGCGACCTGCGGTTTCACGCGTTGTTTGTGTGCAGCGGCACCACGGAGTATGCGGTCATCAATCCTACGATCCTCAGCAGCAAGTCCGCGGGGCCGATCGCGGCCTCGTGGGCGGTCCTGCGTCATCTGGGCGAGGTCGGCTACGAGCGCATGGTGAGAGAAACCTGGGATGCAACCCGCACCCTTGTGGAGGGCATAAGGCACATCAACGGGATCCGCGTGCTGGCTGAACCTGAGATGTGCATGTTCACGCTCGGGTCGGACGAGATCAACATCTTTGAGCTCGACGATGAGATGACCGCGCGCGGCTGGTCCTTGCTGCCCCAGTTCGCCTGCGGCGGCGGGCCAGCAAACCTGCACATCAGTATTTCCAGCTCGAACGTCCCGCTCGTGAGCCAGCTGCTCAGCGATCTTCGCGAGGCAGTCGACTACCTGCGGCGTGAGGGGCCACTGGTGGACCGTGAAACCATAGCGCGCGAGGTTGCAAAGGTGGAAGGCCGGCCTCTCGATGAACTTGCCCTGCACCTCGCTCCGCTTGCCGGGCTCACGGGCATGGGCCTTCCGGAGCGGATGGCTCCACTCAACACCATCCTCAACCTGCTGCCTGCCACGACGCGAGACCAGCTGCTGGCGGCCTTCATCAACGCCTTCTGATGCCAGCGTGGCTTCCTCTTCGAGCCAATGCGCCCCCCCGGGGATCGAGGAGTCAGGTGAAACGATCGTGGCCACACCGGGTCTCTCCATGCTGCTGGAGATGAGACGCACAGGACACAGCAGTTCCTTTCGCTCCCGTCTCTCGTAATGGCGCGCGGACAACGGGACCGGCAGGCCCCCGATTGCGCAGCTCGGCGCTCCGTGTTACGTTCCGCCCACAGTGAGGTGGGCGGCCTGGCCCCCGAAATCTGGGAGGGAGAGCATCGAATGCGCGGCAACGACAAGATAATCGCGACGCTCAACACGCTACTGGCCGAGGAGCTCACGGCCATCAGCGAGTACATGGTGCAGTCGGAGATGTGCGATAACTGGGGGTACGAGGCACTGCACAAGGCGATCGAGAGGGTCGCAGTCGACGAGATGAAGCACGCCGAGAAGCTGATCGCCCGGATCCTATTCCTCGACGGCATGCCCGTGGTCAGCAAGCTCAACCCCATGAAGTTCGGCAAGGACGTCAAGGGAATCATCGAGACCCAACTCGCGGCGGAGCTGGCCGCGATCGCCGCCTACAATGCGGGCATCAAGCAGGCAGCAGATCTCCAGGATGCAGGGTCTCGCGAACTCCTGAATCATATCCTGCAGGACGAGGAGCGTCACCTCGATTGGCTCGAGGCTCAGCGCGACCAGATCGCGCAGATGGGGATTCAGAACTACCTCTCGCTGCAGGTCAAAGCCTGAGGCTCACAGCGCCACGGGTGGCGGCGCAGTCCGTGCCCGGCGCTCGTGGTTTTCGAGACGCGTATCGTCGTCCCAGAACGTAGTTGACTTCACGGGTTCTCTATTATCAATCCCCTGTTTTCTCTTTCCATTTCGGGCATTTGCGATCCGCTGAGAAAATACCAAAATAAAGGGCACATTTCGCTTGACTTTTCCTTTCAAAGTGTGGAACAGTCCGCTCCACGGTGGCGCCGGCAGGCGCTAATCTCCACAAGCAACCTGGCGAGCGCCGCCGCAGTGGCGGTTATTATACGGGCCTCGTGAACGGTTGAAATGCTGAAATAAGGAGGGTCTGATGAAAACTTTTGCGGCTCGTTTTGTGGCTGTGCTATTCGGGGCTGTGGTCCTTTCCGTCCTGCCGTCATCAGCGTTCGGATCGAGCAGGTTTGCGTGTGGCAAGTTCTTCTGCAACAGTTATACGCAAGGCTGCTGCGCTGGGGTCTGCTACAACAGCCTCTCGGAGACGTGCGTGAGCGGTCGGATAGAGAGGCTGCCGCTCGCACCGCGACCAACACGACCGCCAACCCAGGCGGCCACGGTGCGCACACCAAAGCCCACGGCGACAGCACGCCCGACGCTGCCGCTCCCACCGCTGCGGCCCACACAGCGACCACAGCGGGCTCCAACCGTAACGCCTAGGCCTACGACCAGCTGCGGCGGGACGCCGTACAACCCTGCCGTGGAGGGGTGCTGCTACGGAACGATTTACCAACTGGCGACAGACCTGTGCTGTGGCAAGTTTATTTGCAACAGCGCAACGCAAGGCTGCTGTGCCGGCCTTTGTTACAACGAGCTCACGAAGGAGTGCGTGAACGGTCAGATACAGACGCTGCCGCTCCCACCGCGACCAACACGACCGCCAACCTATCCGCCCATGCCAACGGCCACGCCAAGGGCTACGCCTCCGGCCATGCCAACGGCCACGCCAACGGCTACGCCGATACCCGTCGAGGAATGCCCGTCGTACAACACGATGACGCAAGGCTGCTGCGGCGGCACCGTCATCCCTTACTCGACGACTCGGGCCGGTTGCTGCGGCATGATCTATGAGTTGGGGAAGGCCAGTTGCAGCAACGGCGTGCTCGTGCCCCGCTGAGCCAGGCCGCAGGTAGCCGATAGGGTCGGCTGGACGGGCGTATCACCCCGTCCAGCCGACCTTCAGCTCTGCTGTCGGGATAGGGGCCTGCGCCAGGTCAGCGATGCGGTCGTCCGCGGCCCCGACAGCGTAACGTACCAGCGTATCCATTGTCCCGACCTGGGAGTTCGCTTACCCAGGTCGCTAGCAGCCAACGAGACGCCGCAGGTCCTGGTTGCTGGCTAGAATATGCCAGCAGTGAGGGCACGGCACCAGCGTGTCGTCGCAGCCGTGGCTTTGCTGATTCCCGCGGGTTGGGAAATGGCACGCGCTGGGGCTGTGGCAAGGAGGATCAAGCTGTCATGCGTGCGACCACCATCCATCATGCGGGTTGGGGAAGCGGAGCTTCTCACCGGCCCCGGCGCGAAAGCGGAGAACTCGTTCGATGATCCCGGCGTGATTCGCAGCGTGCCGTACGGCGGCGTCGAGATTAAGCGCAGCACGGCGCGCTTGACGATGCCGCCGCTGTCGTTCGCGGCAGTCACGTTCGAATTGGGGTGAACGGGTGAGCAGGTACGCGGGTGAGCGCGTGAGAAGACGCTACCGCACCCGCGAACTCGCAACCCGCGCACCGGGCTCACTGGCATACCGGCCTACTGGCTCACCGGCTTACCGTTTGACGCCAGCGCTCCATGCGCTAGAAAGGCTCGGCGGAGGAGAAGCATGTACGTACCAGGTGAAGACATCTACGGCAGCCCTGAGCACCAAGCGTTGCGCGACACGGTGCGTAAATTCGTCCAGACCGAGCTCGCCCCGCGCGCACGTGAATTCGACAAGATGGGCCGCATCGACAAGTCGTTGTTTCGCAAGATGGGCGACTTAGGACTGCTCGGTATCCGCTACGCCCCGGCGTACGGCGGGCTCGGGCTTGACTACTCTTACCAAGCCGTGTTCCTCGAGGAGCTGGCGCTGTGCGACAACGCTGGCGTCGCCATGGGGATCACCGTGCAAACCGACATGGCCACGCCGGCGCTGCACAGTTTCGGCACTGAGGAGCTGAAGCAGAAGTACCTCGTACCGGCCATTCGCGGCGAGCAGGTCGCGGCGATAGCCGTCACCGAACCCGGTGCGGGCTCTGATGTCTCCGCCATCAAGACGCGCGCGGTGCGCGACGGCGACTACTGGGTGATCAACGGGTCGAAGATGTACATCACCAACGCGGCCACCGCGGACTGGCTCTGCCTGTTGGTGGTGACCGATCCGCAGGCCGGGTACGGCGGCTTCAGCCAGATCCTCGTGCCGAGCGACTCGCCCGGTTTCAGCTACGACTTGCTGGAGAAGATCGGCAACAAGGGATCAGATACCGGGCTGTTGTTCTTCGACGACGTGCGCGTGCCGGTGTCGAACACCATCGGCGACCCGAACCGCGGCTTCCAGCAGCAGATGATGCAGTTCCAGGACGAGCGCATGGTGCCCGTGGTCATGGCGCCGGTCGGGGCGCGCCGTTTGTTGGAGGTCACGCTCGAGCACTGCCAGCAACGCGTACTCTTCGGCAAGCCGCTGTCCAAGATGCAGGTGACCCAGCACAAGTTCGCCGACATGATGATCCAGATCACCGCGGCGCAGGAGTTTGCCTACCGCTGCATCCGTAAGATGGTGCGCGGTGAGGACGCCACGATGGACATCTCCATGGCCAAAGTCTTCACCACCGCCGTTAGCCAGTACGTCTCCACCACCTGCCTTCAGCTCTTCGGTGGCGCCGGCTACTGCTGGGAGAATCCGGCGGCGCGGGCCTTCGTCGACTCACGCCTGGTCAGCATCGGCGGTGGCGCCGACGAGGTCATGAAACAGATCGTGGCGAAGATGATGGGAATGTGAAAGGAAAGGAATCCATTTCTCTTGATCAGTCATGCAAACGCTCCCCACACGTGTTGATCCCCGCTCCGAGGCCTTCCGCGTCAATTACGACGCCATGCTCGAACAGGTGCGCTACCTGAACGAACAGCTGGCACTGGCGCGCGTCGCTGGCGGCGAGAAGTACATCCGGCGACACGTCGAGCGCGGCAAGCTGTTGCCACGCGAGCGCATCGAGTTGCTCCTCGACCGTGATTCGCCCTTCCTTGAGCTCTCACCGCTCGCCGGCTGGGGCACCGAGTACACCATCGGCGGCAGCGTCGTGACCGGCATCGGCGTGGTGAGCGGAGTCGAGTGCATGGTGAGCGCCAACGACCCCACGGTGAAGGGCGGCGCCAGCAACCCCATCACCCTCGACAAAGGCTTTCGCAGCGCCGACATCGCGGCGCAGAACCGCTTGCCGGTGGTCAACTTGACGGAGTCTGCCGGCGCCGACCTGCCGAACCAGTCCAAGATCTTCGTGCGCGGCGGCCGTGCCTTTCGTGACCTGACACGGCGCTCGGCCGAGCGCATCCCGACCATCTGCTTGGTCTTCGGCAGCTCCACCGCTGGCGGCGCGTATATCCCTGGCATGTCCGACTACGTCGTCATGGTGAAGGGCGGCGCCAAAGTGTTCCTCGGCGGCCCACCGCTGGTGAAGATGGCCACCAACGAGGATGCCGATGAGGAAACCCTCGGCGGCGCCGAGATGCACAGCCGGATCTCCGGTGTCTCCGACTATCTGGCGGAGGACGAAATCGACGCCATCCGCCTGGGGCGCGAGATCGTCGCCCATCTGAACTGGCGCAAGCTCGGCCAGGCGAAGATGCAGACGCCGGAGGATCCGAAGTACGATCCGGATGAGCTGCTCGGCATCGGCTCCGTTGACATCCGGAAACCGTTCGAGGTGCGCGAGGTAATCGCCCGCATCGTCGACGGCTCGCGCTTCGAGGAGTTCAAGCCGCTCTACGGGCCGACGCTGGTCACCGGCTGGGCTTACCTGCACGGGTATCCGATCGGCATCCTCGGCAATAACGGCATCTTGTTCTCGGAGTCGTCGGAGAAGGCGGCGCAGTTCATCCAGCTGTGCAACAAGATCGACGTGCCGCTGCTCTTCTTGCAGAACATCACCGGGTACATGGTGGGCACGCAGTACGAGCAGGGCGGCATCATCAAAGACGGCGCCAAGATGATTAACGCCGTCTCCAACTCCACCGTACCGATGTTCACGGTGATGATCGGCAGCTCGTACGGTGCCGGCAACTACGGCATGTGCGGCCGCGCCTACGACCCGCGGTTCCTGTTCACCTGGCCCAACCACAAGATCGCCGTCATGGGCCCGGAGCAGCTCGCCGGCGTGCTGTCGATCGTGCGGCGCACGGCAGCTGAACGCGCCGGGCAGCCGTACGACGAACAACAGGACCAGATGGTGCGGCAGATGGTCACGGACCAAATCGAGCAGGAGTCGAACGCGTTCTTCGCCACCGCGCGCATCTGGGACGATGGGGTCATCGACCCGCGCGACACGCGCACGGTGTTGGGCATCGCGATCAGCGCCGCCTTCACCAACGTCGTCAAGGGCAGCGACACCTTCGGCGTGTTCAGGATGTAACGCGATGAAGAGGTTCCGCAAGATCCTTGTCGCCAACCGGGGCGAGATTGCCTCGCGCATCATGCGCACCTGCCGCGAGATTGGCATAGATACGATCGCGATCTACTCCGACCCCGATCGCCACGCGCCCTTCGTGCGTCAGGCTGATGAGGCGTTTTACATCGGGCCGCCGGTCACCGCCGGCTCGTTTCTCGCCATCGAGAAGATCATCGCTGCCGCGCGCCAGGTGGGCGCCGAAGCCGTGCATCCGGGCTACGGCTTTCTCGCCGAGAACGCCGATTTCGCGCAGGCATGTGGCCATGCCGGGCTCGTCTTCATCGGTCCGACACCGGAAGCCATCCGCCGGATGGGTAGCAAGATCGAAGCGAAAAAGATCATGGCTGCGGCGGGTGTGCCGATCATTCCCGGCTTCAGCGCCGAAAGGCTATCGGACCGTGACATAGAATTGAAAGCGCGTGAGATCGACTATCCCATCCTCATCAAGGCCTCCGCAGGAGGCGGCGGCAAGGGTATGCGTGTGGTGCACGACGCCTCCACGCTTTCCGCATCGCTCGCCGCCTCTCGCCGCGAGTCCAAGAACGCCTTCGGCGACGACACCCTCCTCATCGAGCGCTACTTCGAATCGCCGCGTCACGTCGAGATCCAGATCCTCGGCGATACGCACGGGAACCTGATCCACTGCTTCGAGCGCGAGTGCTCGATCCAGCGGCGCTACCAGAAGATCATCGAAGAGGCGCCCTCCCCTGCCCTCGACGCGCAGAAGCGCGCCCGCATGGGCGCAGCGGCCGTCGCGGCCGGACAAGCCATCGGCTACCGCAACGCAGGCACCGTCGAATTCGTTCTCGATCAGGAAGGCAAATTCTACTTCCTCGAGGTCAACACGCGGCTGCAAGTCGAGCACCCGGTCACCGAAGCGGTCACCGGTCTCGATCTCGTGCGGCTGCAGATCCAGATTGCTCAGGGCGAGCCTCTGCCCTTCGGGCAAGAGGATCTCACCATCGCCGGCCACGCCATCGAGGCGCGCATTTACGCCGAGGACCCGCTCAACGATTTCCTTCCTTCGACGGGAACGCTCATCCGCTGGCAAACGGCGCCGACCGCAGGTCCGGCCGGCGCCGGTGTCCGCTACGACAGCGGTGTCGAGTCGGGCTCCGAGGTCACGATCTACTACGACCCGATGCTTGCCAAGGTGATCGCTCACGCACCGACGCGCCAGGAGGCGAGTCAGCGGCTCGCCAAAGCGCTGTCCGAAATGGTGGTGTTCGGCGTGCGCACCAACCTGCCGCTGCTCATCCAGGTGTTGCGCCATCCCAAGTTCCACGCCGGCAAGCTCGATACCCATTTCATCAGCAAGCACATCACGCTGGAACGGCAGCCGACACCTGAACAACATGAGGCTGATCGCGTGCACGCCACCGCGCTCGCACTCTGGCTGCAGGAACAGCGCCGGGCGCAGGCACCGGTGTTGCGGGGCATTCCCTCGGGCTGGCGCAACAATCTCAATCAAATGCAGGAGATATCCTTCACCGCCGGCGACACCAAAATCGACGTGTCGTACCGCGTCAATTCCCACAGCGACATCGACGTCGTCGTGGACGGCGTCTCCCGCAAGGCCGCCGTGCTCGAGTGCAGCGAGGCGCACATTGCCCTCGCGATCGACGAGGTCCGCCGCAGCTGCAAGCTGGCGACCCAGGGTGACATTCACTACAGCCACAGCGTCCTCGGCACCTCGGAGTTGCACGAGTTGCCGCGCTTCCCCTCGGCGCTCCGTGAAGAAGTACACGGCGGTTGCTTCGCGCCGATGCCCGGGAAGATTCTTGCTGTCAAGGTCGCACCGGGCGACTCGGTGAAGAAGGGCGAGGCCCTCATCATCCTCGAAGCCATGAAGATGGAGCACGAGGTGGCGGCACCTCATGACGGCGTCGTGCGTCAGGTGCTCGTAGAGGTCGGGCAGCAGGTGGATACGGGAGCGGTGCTGGTCGTGGTAGAAGAAAATGTCAAACCGGAAACGGCAAATTGAGCGGTGATCCTCTTCTCGATCGGAGCGCAGCGATGAATCCCACCGTACTCTACGAACTCCGCGGCGACGCCGCGTGGATCACCCTCAACCAACCTGAGAAGCGCAACGCGCTCAGCGGTGAGATCGTCGCGGGGCTAAGCACACACCTGCAGACGGCCATCGCCGACGACCACGTTCGGGTGATCGTGCTTACCGGTGCCGGGGCAGCGTTCTGTGCCGGCGCCGACCTCAAGAGCGGCGGCGTGAGTCCGGGCGGTGACGCCGAGAATCCGTTCGTCACGGTGCTGAAGACGATCTGGGAAGCACCCAAGCCGGTGATCGGGCGCATCAACGGCCACGCTTTCGGCGGCGGCATCGGGCTGGCGGCAGCGTGTGACATCTCGGTGGCGGCCGACTCCGCGATGTTCAGTTTCAGCGAGGTGCGCGTAGGCGTGATCCCGGCGATGATCTCGGTGGTCGTGATTCCGAAGCTGGGCATCCACAACACCATGTGGCTGTTCCTCACCGGCGAACGCTTCTCCGCGCAACGCGCTGCCGAGCTGGGACTCGTTCACCGCGCCGTCCCTGTGGCCGACCTGGACCGCGCCATCGAGGACATCATCGGCATGATCCGCCTCGGTGGGCCGCACGCCATCCGCGAGGCCAAGCAACTGGTGCGCCGGGTTCCCGAATTGTCGATGGATGAGGCCTTCCGGTCCACCAGCAAGAAGATCGGGGAGCTGTTCGCTGGAGACGAAGCGGCCGAAGGCATGCTGGCGTTCCTGGAGAAGCGTAAGCCGAAGTGGGCGGAAAAGCCAGGGTGTTAAGCTAGAGTGTTAGGGTGTTAGGGTGTTAAGGTGTCAGGCTGTCAGGTACGGGCCAGGACCTTAACAGTGTAGCACCAAACATACTAACACCTTAGCTGAGGAGTGGGCATGGGAAGCGACGTCCTGCGCATCGCCAACTGCAGCGGTTTCTACGGCGACCGGCTCAGCGCGGCTCGGGAGATGGTCGAGGGCGGTCCGATCGACGTGCTCACGGGCGATTATCTCGCCGAACTGACGATGATGATCCTGTTCAAGGATCGCATGAAGAACCCTGACGCCGGTTTCGCTCGCACCTTCCTGGCGCAGATGGAGCAGGTGCTTTGCACTTGCATCGACCGCAGCATCAGGGTCGTCGCCAACGCCGGCGGTCTGAACCCCGCCGGCCTCGCCGCCGAGATGGACAAGCTGATAGCACGTCTGGGCATCAGGGCTACGGTGGCCTACATCGACGGCGATGATCTGTTGCCCAAGATCCCGGCACTGCTGGAGCGCGGCCTCGAGTTCCGGCACCTGGACAAAGGGATGCCGCTCACGGAGCTCACGGCACAGGTGGTCACCGCCAACGCCTATCTCGGCGCTTGGGGCATCGTCGAAGCGCTGCGGCGCGGCGCCGACGTGGTGATCTGCCCGCGTGTCACCGACGCCGCGCTCACAGTCGGGCCGGCGGCGTGGAAATTCGGCTGGGCCCGCGACGATTGGGACCGGTTGGCAGCCGGCGTCGTCGCCGGCCACATCATCGAGTGTGGCCCGCAGTGCACCGGCGGGAATTACTCCTTCTTCAATGAGGTGCCCGGCATCGCCCACATCGGTTTCCCGATTGCCGAGATGCATCCGGACGGTAACTTCACCATCACCAAACATCCCAACACCGGGGGACTGGTTTCAGTCGGGACCGTCACCGCACAGCTGCTGTACGAAATCCAGGGGCCACGGTACTTGAACCCGGACGTCACGGCGCGCTTGGACTCGATCCGCCTGCAACAAGATGGACCCGACCGCGTGCGCATATCCGGCGTCAAGGGTGAGCCGCCGCCGCCCACGACCAAGGTCTGCATCAACTATGTCGGCGGCTACAGGAACTCGATGACCTTCGTTCTGGCGGGGCTGGACATCGAGGCCAAGGCGCGGCTGGCAGAGAACACGCTCTGGCAGCTGGTCGGGGGCACGGAGCAATTTGGCGAGGTAAGCGTGCGCTTGGTGCGTTCCGACCGTTACGATCCGGCTGTCAACGACGATGCCTTCGCGTACCTGCACGTGACGGTGAAGGACCCGGACGCCACGAAGGTGGGGCGCGCATTCAGCAACAAGGTGGTTGAGATGGCCCTGGCGAACTACCCAGGCTTCTGGCACACTACTCCACCCGCTGATGCGGCGCCTTATGGGGTATACTGGCCGGCGCTGGTCCCTTCGGAGGTGGTTGAGCACCGGGTGGTGTTGGGTGGCGAGACCGTTTCCGTTCCCCCCGTGATCCCGGCTGCCGGCGCCTACGAGGCTCAGGTGCCTGCCATCGAGGCTGTGCCGCCTCCCAGGGGTCCGACAGAGCGGCTGCCGCTCGGCACCATCTGCGGCGCCCGTTCCGGAGACAAGGGCGCCAACGCCAACGTCGGCGTGTGGGTGAACAATTGGGTCGCCTATGCGTGGCTGGATCGCTACCTGACGACGGCCAAGTTTCAGCAACTCGTTCCCGAATCGGCCACACTGAAAGTCGAACGTTACCCGCTGCCGAATCTTCTGGGCGTGAACTTCGTCATCAACGGACTGCTCGGGGAGGGCGTGGCGGGGTCTACCCGCAGTGATCCGCAGGCCAAGAGCCTGGGCGAATATCTGCGCGCCAAGGTGGTGGACATTCCGCGCACCTTGCTGGCGGGGTGAGACGGAGCCGAATGTCAAACCGGATGGCAAAGTTCAAACCGCTCAATGACCTTGCCCAAGGCCGGCTGGCAATTCTCCATTCCCCATTTTCCATTTCCCGTTTGACATCTTCTGTCTGATCCCCAGGCGCTCTTGCGCTCGAAGTTGACGCGGCCTCTGCTTACTCCTATCCTCAGCCTGGGAGCGAGAAGTATGGTGCGTTTCTTTTGCGATCGCTGCGAAGCCGAGGTGGAGAATCAGCAGGACCTTGTCGCCTTCACCAGCGAGGTGGGCGATGGGGTGCTCTCGTCCTGGCGCACTCGCCGTGAACTCTGCCAGAAGTGCCTTGAGGAAGCCAAGGATCTTTTCACGAAGTTCTTTGCAAAACCGGCGGTGACGCGCCGGCGCACGGCGTAAGGCGGCGGCGGCCCAGCCCACCGCGACCAGTTCCGCCGATGTCTCGTGCCGTTAGCCCCTCCATGACTTCCAAAGCGCAATAGATGGAACTCCCTTCCATCATCCCGGTGTTCCCGCTGCCCAACGTGGTGCTGTTTCCTGGGGTGCCATTGCCGCTGCACATCTTCGAGCCGCGCTACCGCGATCTGGCGCGCGACGCCGCGGCCACCCACGAGATCATCGGCGTGACTCTGCTGCGCGGAGATTGGCGGGCCCGTTATTACGAAAACCCCGACATCTTCGAAACCGGATGCGCCGGAAGGATCTTGAACTTGGAGGAATTGCAAGACGGGAAGTTAAACATCCTGCTCCATGGCGTTCGTGAATTCACCATCGAACGTCACATCTTCGACAAGTCATACCGGGAGGCGGTTGTGCACTGGCGCAACCTCGGCCCGCGCGCCATCGACTCTGCCTGCCGCAGCCGCCTCATCAGGCTGCTGAGCGGATTCTTGCGAACGCAGCTTGACACGCCAGCATACCGCTTGTTGCACGATCAGACTCTCTCCGACGATTTGCTGGTCAACTTCTTCTCCTATGCGCTCGAGATCGCGCCGCTGGAAAAACAAGGTTTGCTGGAGGCCGCCTCGCTCGCCGAACGCGCCGAAGGCTTGCGGGACATTCTCGAATTCCACCTCGCGGAAACCCGCCTCGGCCCCAGGCCCCCCGGACCGGATCGCTGCCACTGAGATTCCGATCAACCCTAGCACACCATCCGTTGGGAATGAACCGCCGTGCCCCTGAATCCCCCCTCACTGGGTTTGGTGGCCCTTTGTCGAAGGAGGCAGGCCGAGGGCGCATAGCGCCGCACGTGGTAGACTCCGCCCTGTCCGCAGGCTATACGTTAAAGCGAAAGCCAAGTGGTGACAGCGCAGTTGCGGACTCGGGCGGCCGGAGCCGGCATGCTCGATTCTAGTGGTCTGCGACCCGGGGAAGTTTATGGCGAAGCGCTTCAACAGGTCCCTCCGAGAAGAGTGCGGCGTGTTCGGTGTCTACGGCACGCACGAAGCCGCACGGCTCACCTACCTCGGTCTGCACGCTTTGCAGCATCGTGGCCAGGAATCGTCGGGCATGGTGGCGGGTGATGGCCGGAATTGGCGGCGCCATGTCGGCATGGGTTTGGTCGACCAGGTCTACGACCACACCGTGCTGGCTGCGCTGCAGGGTGACATCGCCATCGGTCACAACCGCTACTCGACCAGCGGCAGCTCGACCCTGCCCAATGCACAGCCTCTCACCTTCGGTGAAGGTGCAGAGACTTTCGCCCTGTGCCACAACGGGAACCTGCTCAATGCCGCCGAGTTGGCCCCTCAACTGCCGGCGGGAACTTCCGACACGCGGGCGCTCGGCCAGGCGCTGGCGGCGCTGCCTTGCGGCCCTGATTGGATCGGCCGCGCCGCTGCTATGTTGGTGCGCGTGCGCGGCGCCTACTCGATGCTGTTCGTCCGCGGCCGAAGCCTCTGCGCCGTGCGCGATCCGCATGGGTTTCGGCCGCTGGCGCTCGGTCGGCTGCGCGACGGCTGGGTGGTGGCGTCGGAATCCTGTGCCTTCGATCTGGTTGGCGCGCATTTCAAGCGCGAAGTGGAACCAGGGGAGCTGGTCATCATCGAGGACACCGGAATCGCCACGCAGCGGATCGCCCCTGCCGCCCCGGCGCCCTGCGTCTTCGAGTGGATCTATTTCTCGCGTCCCGACAGCACCGTCTTCGGCCGCAGCGTAGGCGAGATGCGCCTCGCGCTCGGGCGCCAGCTCGCGCGCGAGGCGCCGGTGGAAGCGGATTGCGTGATCTCAGTGCCCGACTCGGGCAACTTTGCGGCGTTGGGCTTCGCCCAGGAATCCGGCATTACTCTGGCGCACGGTCTGATTCGCAACCACTACGTCGGGCGCACCTTCATCGAGCCGCTGCAAGCGACGCGTGATTTCAAGGCGCGCATCAAATACAACGTGTACGAACCGCAGGTGCGTGGACGGCGGGTGGTGCTGGTGGACGATTCGCTGGTCCGCGGCACCACATTTCACGCCCTGGCGCAAACGCTGCGCCAGGCGGGAGCGCGCGAGGTGCATGCGCGCATCGCGGCGCCGCCTCTGCGCCACGGCTGCTTTTTCGGTGTCGACATTCCCGACCGCGAGCTGCTCATCGCCGCCGGCCGCACCGAGGACCAGATCGCTCGCGCCGTCGGCGTCGACAGCTTGCGCTACTTATCGCTCGAAGGCGTCATCGCGGCAACGCGGCCCGGCACACCGATGTGCCACGGCTGCTTCTCCGGCTGTTACCCCGTCGCTGTAGGAGCCGCGGCCCCCGACGACCACCCAGCCGAGAGCAACCCTGTTGATCCCGACAACGATCTAGGCGAGGGTGCAAGCGTCGACTGAGGAGAGGCCGTGAAGCAGATCATCGTCCACCAGGAGAAGTGCACGGCGTGCCGCGACTGCGAGCTGGCGTGCTCCTTTTCGCACGAGGGCGTCTTCAACCCGGCGCTGTCGCGGATTCACGTCAACGACTTCTACGAAGAGCAGTTCTACCTACCCATGACCTGCGTCCACTGTGCTGAGGCGCCGTGCGCGATAGTGTGTCCGACGGTTGCGATTAGCAAAGAACCTGACGGCCAGATCCTGGTCCACGGGGAGCGCTGCATCGGATGCAAGATGTGTCTGCTCGCGTGTCCGTTCGGCGTCATGGGTTTCCACTCACAGACCGGCGTGGCGCACAACTGCGATCTCTGCCTCCACATCCCCGACGGCCCGCAATGCGTCGCCTTTTGTGTACCGAAAGCGCTGGAGTACACCGATGTCGAAACCGCGGCGACGGCACAACAGAAGATCTACGCCGCCACCATTCAGAAATCGCTCCTTGCTCAGGCGGGTCAGTCGGCACACTAGGACCTCAGGGCCTTCTTGGGTTCCCTCTCCCCCTGGGAGAGAGTCAGGGTGAGGGCAGGCGCGGACAAACCGCTTGATTATACTGTAGACGCTCATGCAAGCGCAGTACGTCCTCATCGGGAACAGCGCCGCGACGCTGGCCGCCATCGACTCGATCCGCCGGTACGACCAGCAGGGCCGCGTCATCCTGATCAACCGCGAGCAAGGCCCGGCCTATTCGCGGGTCGCCCTGCCCTATTACATCGGCGGCGAAATGTCGCTGGATGACTTGCTCATTCGCCGATACGACGATTACCAGCGCCAGGGCGTCGATCTCGTCGACGGCGCCACCGCGATCGGCATCGATGCCGGGGCTGCCGAGGTCGTGCTCGCTGATGGTCGTAAGGTGCGCTACGAAAAACTGCTGATCGGCACCGGATCGGCCTGTATCGCCCCGTCGATCCGTGGGCTCGACACGGTCACGCCGCACTACCTGTGGACGCTTGATGAGGCCAAGAGCATGAAGGCCGCGGCCAAGAAGGCGCACACCGCGCTCATCATCGGCGGTGGCTTCACCGGCATGCTCGTAGCCGAAGCCTTGCGCAAGCTCCATGTCCGGCTGACCATCATCGAGATGACGGCGCAGCTGTTGCCGCAGCTGCTCGACGCCGAGGCGGGAACCCTTTTCACTCAAGCGGTGCGCGACCAGGGCGTCATGTTGCGCCTCGGCTCACGCGTCGAGGCGGTCGCCCCGAGGAACGGGCAGGTCGAAGCCACGTTGTCCAACGGCGCTACCCTAGCCGCCGATATGCTCGTGGTCGCGGCCGGCGTGAGACCGAACCTGAGTTGTGTCGCCAACGGGCCCTGCGCCGTGAGCACCGGCATTCTGGTCGATGAGCACCTGAGCACCGATTGTACTGGCATATATACCGCTGGTGATGTCGCCGAGGTGAAGGACTTCCTGTCCGCAGGTCGCACGATTCACGCCATCTGGCCAACCGCCGTCGATCAAGGACGGGTCGCGGGTGCTTGTATGGCGGGCGCGAAAGTTGTTTATCCGGGGAGCCTGGGCATGAACGTGGTCAAGCTGTTCAAGCTGACGCTCGCCCAGCTGGGCCGGTTTCGCGAAGAGCCCGACGACGACGTGAAGCTCCTCAGCGGCGGCCGCGATCTTTACCGGAAGGTCGTGGTCGACCGCGACGGCGTGATCGTCGGCGCCGTGTATGTCGGCGATGAAAACGGCGTGGCCGAGATGGGCGTTATTCACGGCATGATCAGGCGCCGCACCAAGTGGCGCGACTTGGCACGGTACCATCTGCCGCGCCTCACGTACGCCACGCTGGTACACGCGGCGGCGCATCACGGGTGAGCCGTTGGCCATGCGCATCACGGTGAAACTCTACGGCACCCTGCGCCGGTTTTTGCCGGCCGGCGCCAACAACGCCGTATTGGAGGTGCATGAGGGGGCTGCGGTTGCGCACGCCATCGCGGCCCTCCGGATTCCGCCGCAGCTCGCGCAAATGATCATCTCCGGCAACGATCAGCTCGAGCCGACCTCGCTCCTGCACGACGGCCAGGAGATCAGCTTGTTCCCTCCACTCGCAGGGGGTTGTTGAGTGCCGCACTAGATCCTGCACTCGAACCGCTGTACGCTACGTCCGATGACCAACCGCGACATCGAGGCGGCTCGGAACTACCACAGCGCCACCAAGCACTCGGTGGCCCGCTTGCGCGCCAACCCGCATTCCCTCGACTGGCAGAACAAGCCGCGGCCGTTCAAGGTATACCCGAATCTCGAGCCGATTCCCCTGCCGCGCGAGGTGCCAATGGCGGCGGTGCCGGCCCTCAGCGCCGTGGCGCAGGGTGTTATCACCAGCGGTGCTCGGGCCATGATCCCCGACCTGGTGTCGCTCGCACGCGTGCTCCATTTCTCCGCCGGCATCACCCGGCGCAGAGTGTACGCCGAGGGAGAGGAGGCGCACTTTCGCGCTGCGGCATGCACCGGCGCCCTGTACCACATCGATCTGTACGTCATCTGCGGCGATCTGCCCGGGCTGAACGCCGGAATCTATCACTTCGGCCCGCACAACTTCGCGCTGCACCAGTTGCGCGCCGGTGATTATCGCGGCGCCGCCGTCGATGCCACAGGGATGGAAGCCTCAGTGCAACACGCGCCTGCCATCCTGGTCTGTACCTCGACCTACTGGCGCAACAGTTGGAAGTACCAGGCCCGCACGTATCGCCATTGCTACTGGGACTGCGGCACGCTGCTGGCCAACCTCCTGGCGGTAACCGCAGCGGACGGCTTACCCAGACGCATCATCTGCGGCTTCGTGGACGATCGCATCAACGCTCTGCTCGGGCTGGATCCGGCGCATGAGGCAGCGCTGGCGCTGGTCTCCCTCGGGTACGATCCGCACAGCACCCTGCCGGCCTCGGCCGCTGTGTCGCCGCTGTCGTTGGAGACGATGCCGCTATCGCCCCACGAGGTGGACTATCCTCTGATCCGTGAGATGCACGCGGCCTCCTCGCTGCGAACGGCAAATGAAGTGCGGTCCTGGCATGCCGCGGCTTCGGCGAGCGATGCCGTTGCGCGATGTGCCCCTGCTCGACAACCTTTTCCGCTGCGTCAGGATCGCGAGTTTCCTGCCGATAGCATCGATGAGGTCATCATGCGCCGCGGCTCCACTCGCCGCTTCAGCCAGCGGCCCATCGGCTTCGGCCAACTTTCGAGCATTCTCCGCTGCGCCAGTAGCGAGGTGCCGTCCGATTTCGGCGAATGCACCACGAGCACCTACCTGATCGTCAGCGCCGTGGACGACCTCCCGCCGGGAGCGTACGCCTACCGCCGCGCCGATGCCGCCATAGACCTCTTGCGTGCAGGCTCCTTCCGGCGAGACGCCGGGTATCTCGGGCTCGGGCAGGAGCTGCCAGCCGACGCCAGCGCCAATATCTACTTCTTGTCAGCTCTCGAACCGACTCTGGCCCGGCTCGGCAATCGCGGCTATCGCGTTGCCCAACTCGATGCCGCCATCCGCGGCGGCAAGTGCTACCTGGCAGCATACGCGCTCGGACTGGGTGCCACCGGCCTGACCTTCTTCGACGACGAGGTCACCGACTTCTTCTCGCCCGACGCCGCCGGCAAGGACGTTATGTTCTTGGTTGCCGTAGGACGAGCCAAGAAGACATCAGTGAGCCAGTGAGGCGGTGCCCCAGCGGGCCGGCTTTTCCCTATCGGCTCACCGGCTGACTGGCGGACCGGCTCGCCGGAGCTGGCTTTTCAAAGCCACCCCTTTTGTTCTATACGGGACCTGCTCTCTAGGCACGCCGTGAGGTGCACATGTGGTCCCGCTTCAGCCGGTTCATTCTGCACTCGCCGATTCAACACCAGCGCATTTCCGGCGCTGCCGTAGCCGTGCTGTTGCTGCGACTGGTCGAGGGGGCTGCCTGCTGGGCCATTGTGTATGCCGTTTTTGGCGACGTTACGGTGCGGGCCTGGGTCGTACATTTGAACTTCACGGCGTACACCATAGTGAACCTAGCGTTATTCTTTGTTCATCGGCGTGAGGCACTGACGCCTGGCTTGGTGTGGTTGGACATTGCAGCGAACCTGTTGCCCATGGGCGCCGCGGCGCACTGGTCAGGTGGCATTTACAGCCCGCTGCTGCCTATTTTCGTGCTGAAGATCGGCAGTTACGGCTTGATCTACGGGGCCGACGCCGGCGTGCAAAGCCTGGTGGTTGCCGTCATCATGGCCGCAGCACTCGTGGCGCTCGAGCACGTCGGCTTGGGGCCCACCGAGGCTATTGCACAAGTCCCATTACTCGCCCGCCGGCGGTTGGCGCTGGCGTTGGAGATCCTCATCTTCAGCATTTGCATCGGCGGCGGCTTGCGGTTCTTCCGCATCCTGCAGGAACGCGAGAGCCGTCTGGGAATTGTGGTGCGTGAGAAGGAGGCGCTCTACGAGGAATCGCTGCGCCACCAGAGCCAGCTCCGACGCCTGTCGCAGAAAATGTTGCAGGTGAGCGAGGCGACGATGCGGCGCCTGGCGCGCGAACTGCACGACGATCTCGGCCAGGCACTCACGGCGGTGCGCATTGACCTCGGCTTGATCGACCGCGAGCTGGCCGCCGACAGCGCCCTGCACGCCCGTCTCCGCGAGGCGCGCGAGCAAATCGGCGCCATCCTGCAGAATGTGCGCAATCTGTCACAACTGCTGCGCCCGGCTGTGCTAGACGACTTGGGCCTGCTCCCCGCCATGCAGTCCTACCTCAGCAGCTTTGGCGAGCGCACCAATGTGCTAGTGACCCTCGATACGCCGAAACTGGAGAAACGGCTGCCGGCACCGGTGGAAGTGACGCTCTACCGAGCCATGCAAGAGGCACTGACCAACGTTGCGCGCCACTCCGACGCTCATAACGTGCATGTCTGCCTGCAAACGATGCCGGATGCGGTCACGCTGCGGGTCAGTGATGACGGGCGTGGCTTCGACGCCGCGGCATTCATGCGCGCGCCCCCGCCGCAGCATGGCATGGGATTGATCGGTATGCGCGAGCGCGCCGCCACCTACGGCGGCCACCTCACCATCGAATCCCGGCCCGGTACCGGCACCCGCGTCGAGCTGACTCTCCCACTCGGCGCCACGATCGAAAGCGCGGAGGAATGGTATGGGGACGATTCGCGTTTTGCTGGCTGATGACCACACGGTGGTGCGCCAGGGGTTGCGGCGCATCCTGGAGACCGACCCGTCAATGGAAATCGTCGCCGAAGTCGGCGATGGACGCGCCGCGGTCGAGGCGGCCGGACGCCAGCGGCCGTCGGTGGCCGTCGTCGATATCAGCCTACCCAGCCTCAATGGAATCGAGGTGACCCGCCAGCTCGCCAAAGCCACACCCGAAACCAAAGTCCTCATCCTGTCGATGCACGCTGACGAAGCTTATATCCAGCAGAGCCTGAAAGCGGGCGCCAAAGGCTACCTGCTCAAGGATGCCGATGATCAGGACCTGCTGAAAGCGATCACGGCCCTGCACTCGGGCGGCTCGTACTTCAGCCCAGCGGTGTCGAAGGTCGTGCTGCGAGGCTATTTGCACGAATCGGTGGAAAGCGCAGATGAGCTGGCCGGATTGTCCGATCGCGAACGGGAGGTGCTGCAACTGATCGCCGAGGGCAAGAGCAACAAAGACATTGCCCACCTCCTCGACGTCGCCCCGAGCACAGTGGAAACGCACCGCAAACACCTGATGGAGAAGCTCCAGCTGCATAACACCGCCGCGATCGTGCGTTTTGCGCTGCGCCACGGGCTGATCCAATAGTGCTCCCGTGTTTTCGGGCCCGAGAATCACCTGTCCACGGGATTGCTCGACCCGTCAATCGGCCGGTATCCTGGCACATAGAGAGTTTGTCTAGGTGACGCGCAAGATACGGGTGCTGCTGGTTGACGACCACACCGTGGTCCGCCGAGGCCTGCGCAAGATTCTCGAATCTACCAACGACATCGAAGTGGCAGGAGAACTCGGCAGCGGCCTTGAAGCGATCACCGCCGCCGCCGAGCTACATCCCGATGTCGTGCTGATGGACGTCAGTCTGCCCGACCTCAACGGCATTGAGGCGACCCGGCGGATCACGGCGGCCACACCCGGGGCGCAGGTGTTGATGCTATCGATGCACGCCGACGAGCAATACGTGTTGGCAAGCATGGCGGCGGGCGCCAAGGGCTATCTCGTCAAGGATGTCGACGATCAGGATCTGCTTGCCGCGGTGCTCGCCGTCTGCGCCGGCCAAACCTATTTTGGGGGCATCCTAGGAAGTACGAGAGGGGACGGGCATCGCTCTCCCGCCGTGTTGAGCGCCCGCGAACGCCAGGTGCTCGCCATGATCAGCTCGGGCCATACTAACCGACAAGTGGCCGACGCCCTGGGGCTAAGCATCAACACGGTCGAAAGCCACCGCAAGCACATCATCGACAAACTCGACCTCCATTCGACCGCCGATCTCGTGCGCTACGCCATCCGGCACGGCATCGTGAACTGATCCCGGTAGTTTTTCGCCTTCGGACAGAAGCGGACCACTCACCAAGGTAGGGATGATCGCAGCCGGCGATCCCCTGCCCCGACGCGCTTTCCTCACCATTCGTTTCTCCATAAATGCCCCGTGCAGGCGATTGTCGAAATCAGCCCCGCGGCCTTATGTTGCCAGCATGTTGCCAGCAAGTAGAGGTGCACCGGTGGCCCGAGGCCGTGGAACAGGGTTGGGATTTCTGGATGCGCTTCCCGAAGATGGCGAGCGGCGCCTCATGCTGGCAGTTCTCATCGACGCCATCCGCACCCTCACCAAGCCGCCTTGCGCAATACCGTACCTGCAAAACCGTCGAGCCTGGATGCAGGAACGCGCCTGGATGCTGGCGGACGATCCGTCACAGCTGTTCTCGTTCGTTAGTATCTGTCACGCGCTCGGCCTCGAGGCCGGCTACGTCAGGCGCCGCGTTCTGCACCGAGTGGGCGAAGCGCGCGGACCGGCACGGCGCTACGCCGCCAAAGCCGGAGAATCGTGGGCGCGCTTGGCGGGCCAGCGCACGCGCGAGGCGCAAGCCCGTCCCCCCGCCATCTGTCAGGGCGCTCGCAGCAGCGAAGTTAGCCGGTCCCGTCGTTCCGATTCGCTCCTGCTCAGCAACCATTCAGCGCACGGCTCACCGCTTCGAGCAGCTCATCCACTGTGACGACCCCGTCACCGTTGGCATCCAGGCCGGGGCACTGCGACAGGGGCGTGGCACCGAGGGCAATGTTGACACCGGTCACTATCTCGTCGATGGTGACGACGCCGTCGCCGTTGCAATCGCCCGGGCAAGCCGCCGCGGCGAACGCGCGCACCAGCAGGTCGACATCGGGCGTCCCGAGGCCCGTGCAGAGATCATACCCGACGCCGGCGCTGAAACCCGTCACATGGTAGTCGTGGCCGGCAACAACAGTTACGACGCTGTTGTTGCCGTTCACAATGTCATGAAACGGGCCTGAGCCTCCGGGCGCATACTGCTGTCGGCCCAGGGCATACAGGTGGGTGTTGAGGGCGCCGGAGCCGTCGGCCGAGGCAGCCTGGTTCAGTAGCGCTACGATCCCGGCCCAATTCGGCGTCGCCACGCTGGTGCCTCCGACGATCATGACTTGATTCTCGATCACGATGACGTACCCGGAGGTGGACGGACTCGCGAGCAGCGCCACGTCCGGCACATCCCGCATCCCGCCCGCCGGCACCCCCGGAGCAACTTGGTACGCGGGCTTGCTTACGAGCACGCTGACGCCTCCGCCGGACGCGCCTTCCGCATCATTCCAGACGGTCTCACCAAAGTATCCGGTGGCGTTACCGTTGCCATCGAAACCCGCATTGAGCGCCGTGCCGCCGACCGCAGTGACGTTGGGATCGGTCGCCAGCACGTTCACGCTCGCCCCTTTCCCATCCTCGCAGTCGTCGGCGCCGTTGTCGCCCGTGGCCACGAACACCGTCTGGCCCTGCGCCGCGGCCTGCGCGTACATCGGCGCAAAGAGCACATGGTCGCTTGTGTCCTGACTCTCGCAGGCGCCGAAGCTCATGCTAATCATTTTCGCCTCGGGGTGATGGTTGACAATGTCGAGGAGGCTCTGATCGATGTCGGCATCGCCCACGCCGGGGCCGGCGATATCGACGAGCACACTGGCGCCCGGCGCCATCGCATTCGCCCACTCCACATCGAGCAGCACCTCGCCCTCCTCACCCTGGATGCACTGCTGGTCATTGTGGTATTTGCAGATGGTGTTCGACGCCCCCACCCCCGGGTTCCCAGCCGGGAACACCTTCGTCGGCAGCGGCAGGCTACCCCCGAATTCTTGCTGAAAGCTCGACACGTCGCTGTCCTTGTAATCCGACCGCGCCACCACAGCGATGATCTGCCCGGAGCCGTCGATGCCGCGGTCCAGCACGGGCACCACGTTGTAGGCTACGTGCAGATCGCGCGGCGCCATAGTGTCCACGAGGCTGCCGGAGTAAAGGACCTTAACCAGGGGCTCGGCCAATGGGAAGGTGTTGAGACGGATGAACTCGACGCTGTCGGCAAATTGAATCGGCAAGAGCGGCGCGTTCTCGTTGGCGATGTGGATGCGGCTCGCGCGCTGGTAGTAATTCATGCGCACACCAAAAGTGCGCTCCACGCGCGCGACGCTTCCCGAGAAATCCAGGCGGAGGCGGTTCTCCCAACGGTGCACGGCAAAGCCTTCGCGTTCGAGCCATTGGGCCAGCGCCTCATACTCCGGCACCGACGGCGCAAAGCGGGCCGCGAATTCCTGCGGCCTCAGCCAGCGATGGTATTGCGGCGAACCCGGCTGCTGCTGGGCAGCTAGCAGTGCATCCAGTTCGTCCTGATGCCGGACCCCGAGCGTAATGGACATGCCGAGCCGTTCGTGCGGGTCCGCCCGTCCGATCAGCCGCGACACCGTCGCCCACCGCGACACCGCACCGGGCAGCTCGTACTTCTCCTCCGCCCGCACCGTTTCCGCACTCCATCCGAACCACACCAGCAAGAGCAGCACCAGCAACCGCCGGCCCCTGCGGGCATTCCGACGCCCCTGCGGGCAACACATCTTCGAGCCCTGCGACGATGACATGCCGCCTCAGGGGCATTCCTCGCGCTGACTTGACGGTAGCTCTTGCGACGACGGATGGCGGCGGCGCTGAGCGAACTGTGCCTGCAGACTGCGGCTTCGCACGTTCCGCTCTCCTCGCTGAATCTGGTAGAGGCGCTTGTCATGCAATTCTAGGCAAGACAGTTGGTTCCAGTACACCAGGCCGGTGTCGAGGCCGATCTTGTAAGGCAGGTCGAGCAACACCTCCCGTTGCGGCGTGTGTCCGAAGATGACGGTGAACGGGAACGGATGCGCACTGCAAATGAACTCGTTCCGAATCCACAGCATGTCCTCGACCTGCTGCTCCGCCAGCGGGCGCGTCGGAGCAAGCCCGGCGTGGACGCAGAAACACTCGCCGTGCTGGGAGTACATCTCGAGTGACAGTAAGAAATCCATGTGGTCGGGCGGCAGCAGCTCTGCCGTCACCGGCCCCGCCCTGTTCGCCAGCCCGTAACTGCGCAGCGTCGTCTCGCCTCCGTTGGCCAGGAACGCATCGCCGTACAGACCGCAGCGGCCGAGAAAGCCGAGGAACATGTCTTCGTGATTGCCTTTCAAAAAGATACAGCGCGGGCCTTCACGTCGAAGCCGCAGCAAGCGGTCGATCACGGCCTTGGATGCGGGGCCCCGGTCGATGTAATCGCCGAGGAATACCACGACGTCGGCGCTGCTCGGGGCGAGCGTCTCCAGCAAGCGGTCGATCTCATCCGCACAGCCATGGATGTCGCCGATGACAAATGTACGCGGCGCATTCATTCTGCGGCCGGCTTCTGCCCGCGTTTGCCCAGCAGCGCGCGCATGCTGCGTTCATCATCGACGATGCGCAGCGCCGCCCGGTACGGGTCGATTTCACCCCGCTTGATCTGCTGCAACAGGATGCCGATCTCGCCGTTCTGTAGACTGGCATCTAAAAGACTGGTCTCGAGGCGGCGGCTGATCTCCTCGCGCAGCACCGCCACGAACTCCTCCTGCTGCGCCGTGGCGCTGCGCACCACCCCTTTGCCGGTGCTGCGCCAGTACTCGCGATGGCGCATGATCACCTCGAGGAGTTCGCCAACGCCTTTGCCGGTCGTGGCCTCCGTCAGCAGCACCGGCACCGTCCAGTCCATGGCCGGCCGCAACTGCAGCATCATCTCCAATTCGGTCTTGATTCGCAGCGCGCCATCGCGATCGGCCTTGTTGACCACGAAGGCGTCGGCGATCTCCAGCAAGCCGGCTTTCATCGTCTGCACCGTATCGCCGGCTTCGGGCACCAGAACCACGACGGTGGTGTCGGCGATGCGCATGACGTCCAGCTCCGTTTGCCCAACGCCGACGGTTTCCACCACGATGAAATCTTTGCCGAAGGCGTCGAGCAACTGCGCCACATTGCGTGTCGCCCGGGCCAGACCGCCGTGACTGCCGCGGGTGCTCAAACTGCGGATGAACACCTGCTCGTCCAGGTAATGGCTCTGCATGCGGATCCGGTCACCCAGCACCGCACCGCCGGAAAACGGGCTGGAAGGATCGATCGCGATGATGCCCACGCTGTAGTTGTTTTCCCGGAGCTTGCCGACCAAGCGATCCACCAGGGTTGACTTGCCGGCCCCGGGCGGCCCGGTGATGCCAATGGTATAGGCGCGCCCGCAGCGGCTGTGAATCAGACTCATCACCGTCGCCGTTTCGGGGTGGCGGTTTTCCACTAGCGTGATCAGTTTCGCCAAAGCAAACCGATCCCCGGCGAGCATGCGCTTGACCAATTTCGTGGGCATCAGCTTTCGATTGCCAGCTGCGGACTTGAGAGATTACTCACGGCGCGTGGGCCTTGTCTGTTATCGTATAACGTAGGCCCCCGGCGCACGCAATCTTGCCGCGCCGAATCTTCAATGCTAGCAGAACTAGTATGTGGGCGCTCCGCAACCCGCTGTTGCCGATCGGCTTGCTGCTCGTCATCCTCGGATTCGGCAATTGGTATACCGGAAAGGACAAGGGTGCCGAGTACGAGGAGCTGCTGGCGACCGGGAACATTCCGGCGCCCACGGCGCATTTCGAGGAGTTTCGTGAATTGAGCGCGCACACCACCGCCACCCTGCTCAGACCTTTGCAACAGGGCAGCGATCAGCATGCCCTCATCACCACCAAGCTCGACTTCTACAGAGTCGTCCAGAGCGGCGGCCGCATGCTGATCCTGCTCGGCTTGTTTTGCGCCGCCGCCGGCTTGATTCGGTCGTGGTATCGCCAGCGTGGCGAGCGGGAAGCGTAGCGCTCGATCCCACAGCGGCATGAGGGGCTTCCCCCCTTCCTGCCCGACTCTTCGGCAGCGAGACGCGACCACCTTCAGTCGGGGATCCGGATCACGCTGACACGCAGGCCCCGCGAGGTCCAGCTCACGTCGTAACCGACGCGCAGGCCTTCATAAAGATCGTCGAAGTTCCGGTGCAACCCTAGCATGGTCACATAGGCGAAGACGAACGGGATGTCGCGACCGCTGGCGGCACGGATCGTCCCGCGTTGGGCGCCGCGTTGCAGCGAATGGATTACGCCCCGGTAAAACTTGTCGCCGTTTCCGACCGGTCCCGCTTGGCTTTCGTCAGCCATGTTCCGCCTAATGTATCATGGTGGCGGCGGTGCCGGCTACTTCGCAGCCTTGGCCAAGACGAGGCTGAAAACGGACAAGCTCAGAGCTCGGTTGCACTCGCCCCGCACTGAAGCACGGGAAGACTCTTGAGAATGACAATCGTGTGGTCGGTCGTCTTGAAGGGCAGATTCACATGATACGCCCACAAGATTCGGCGGCTGCGAACACATGCCTGGATGGAGGGGACGGCATCGTCGGGCAAGGTCCTCTCGGGCGGTTCCACGCCCGATCATCAACCCCTTTGTGGCGAAGGCATCTAACGGCGCGGCTGAGGCGTGCTGTCAAGCGTCGCCTTCAGCCGCCTTGTTGGGCATTCCTTCCTTTCTCCCACGCATGAGATCGGCCACAGTTGTAGCGATGGCCTGGAGCTGCGCCACATCGACCTCTGGGGCTTCGTACTTCTTGCCCATTGCCTGAACGCGGTATGTAACGTCGCACGGGGAGCAGTATATCTGTTCCCTGTTGCCAGAGCTTACATCCTCATACCAAGTATACGTTCGGAGCCACCCGCGGCTGTGGAGTGCACGCCACACCTGATCTACGATGTGACGGCCGTCCTCCTCGGATATATCGGGAGGAAGGTATTCTGCGACACAATCGGCCAAGTTTTTGAGGCACCATCTCGCGACATCGTCTCTATATCTCTGCGGATTGCTTGTGCCTGTGCCAGCGTTCCATTCCTCAAACGTGATGTTCTCCAAACCGAGGAATCTCACGTCCTTCTCCCATCGGCACTGCCAGACTTGGAAGGCGATCTCGGCACGAGCCTTTCTGTCCCGCTTAGCATGCCAATTTCGGAACAGTTTCCCGATCATGAGATTTTCCTCGTTGATCGAGCTGCCCAACGTCGTGCCCATCAGCCGCCGGGGGAGCCGGTCGGCTGCATGGGCGGGTGTGCGCCCAGCATGGGCGCGTTGTAAATGAGGTGCAAGTCCTCATGTAGGAGAACCGGTCATGGAAACATGAACAACCTACCACTCGAAGCCAACTCCGGCAGGGTAACCGGTCGGGGGAA
>Ga0187884_10000144_pt1 | contig 70855 bp, 56 predicted proteins | sample June2016WEW_20_4_FD_132983 | JGI IMG/M metagenome (GOLD analysis project Ga0187884, IMG submission 132983) | Peatland microbial communities from SPRUCE experiment site at the Marcell Experimental Forest, Minnesota, USA - June2016WEW_20_40 | ecosystem: Environmental > Terrestrial > Soil >...
AATCCTCGCCCTGGAAGACGGAACGGTCTTCGAGGGCCGGAGTTTTGGTGCGCCCGCCGAGCGCGCCGGCGAGGTCGTATTCAACACCGCGCTCACCGGCTACCAGGAAGTATTCACCGATCCTTCTTACTCCGGCCAGATCGTCATCCTCACCAACCCGCAGATCGGCAACTATGGCACCAGCCGCGACGACAACGAGAGCCTGCACCCTTACATCGAGGGGCTGGCTGTGCGCGAGTTTTCGCCGCTGGCGAGCAATTGGCGCTCCGACACGCCGGCCGGAGAGTTCCTGGGCGCCAACGGTGTTCCCATCATTTCGGACCTGGACACGCGCGCCCTGGTGCGCCATCTGCGCAGCCGGGGGGTGATGCGCGGGGTTCTCTCGGCGGTGGAAGCGGATGCGGAGAAGCTGGTCCGGAAGGCCCGCTCGATTCCGACCATGGCCGGGCTCGATCTGGCCAGCCGCGTGAGCACGCCCGAGCCTTACGAATGGGCCGCGCCGGTGGAACCGTGCTCGCCATCACAGCGGGTGGCCAGGCCCGCAGAAGTCCGCCACCACGTGGTGGCATACGATTACGGCATCAAGCACAATATTCTGCGCCGCCTGGTGCAGGCGGGCTGCCGCGTCACGGTGGTTCCCGCCCTCACCTCCGCCGAAGATGTGCTCGCGCTCGCGCCCGATGGCGTCTTCCTGTCAAACGGCCCCGGCGACCCCGAACCGCTGGTCGCGCAAGTGGCCAACATTCGCAAGCTGATCGGCCGCAAGCCGGTGTTCGGCATCTGCCTGGGCCACCAGTTGCTGGGCCTGGCCTTTGGCGGCAAAACGTACAAGCTGAAATTCGGCCACCGCGGCGCCAACCACCCGGTGCGCAACGAGCTCACCAAGAAGGTGGAGATCACGTCGCACAATCACGGCTTTGCCGTCGACCCCGATTCGCTCAACGCGAACGACGTGGAAATCACCCACTGGAATTTGAACGACCACACGCTGGAGGGCTTCCGCCATCGCCGGCATCCGGCATTCTGCGTGCAATATCACCCGGAGGCGGCGCCCGGCCCGCACGATTCGCACTATCTGTTCGACGAATTCATCAAGCTGATGCGCGAGAGCCGGCCGGGAGCGGGGAAATAACGGATGCCGCGACGCACCGACCTCCATCGCATCCTCATCATCGGGTCCGGCCCGATCGTCATCGGCCAGGCCTGCGAGTTCGACTACTCGGGAACGCAGGCGGCCAAGGCGCTGCGCGCCGACGGTTTCCAAGTGGTGCTGGTCAATTCCAATCCGGCCACCATCATGACGGACCCGGAGCTGGCCGACAAGACCTACGTCGAACCGCTCACCGTGCCTTATCTCGAAGAGATCATCCGCCGCGAGCGCCCCGATGCGCTGCTCTCCACCGTGGGCGGGCAGACCGGCCTCAACCTTTCGGTGGAGCTGGCCGAGACCGGGGTGCTGGAAAAATACGGCGTGGAGCTGATCGGCGCCAAGATCGACGCCATCAAGAAGGCCGAGGATCGGCTCCTGTTCAAGGACGCGATGCGCAAGATCGGCCTGGAAACGCCGGAATCGCAGCTCGTCAACAGCCTGGAGCGCGGGCAGGAGTTCGCGGCGCGGATCGGCTTCCCGTGCATCCTGCGGCCCAGTTTCACGCTGGGCGGCACCGGCGGCGGCATCGCGTACAACAGGGAGGATCTGGACGAAATCCTGGAGCGCGGGCTGGCGTTGTCGCCGGTCCACGAGGTGCTGATCGAAGAGAGCGCGCTGGGCTGGAAGGAATTCGAGCTGGAGGTGATGCGCGACCTGGCCGACAACTGCATCATCGTCTGCTCGATCGAGAACTTCGACGCGATGGGCGTGCACACCGGCGATTCCGTCACGGTGGCTCCGGCGCAAACGCTCACCGACCGCGAGTATCAGATGATGCGCGACGCCGCCATCGCCTGCCTGCGCGAGATCGGCGTCGACACCGGCGGCTCGAACGTGCAGTTCGCCATCAACCCCGCCAACGGCCGGATGGTGATTATCGAAATGAACCCGCGGGTTTCGCGCAGCTCCGCGCTGGCGTCGAAGGCCACGGGGTTCCCCATCGCCAAGATCGCCGCCAAGCTGGCGGTGGGCTACCGGCTGGACGAAATCGCCAACGACATCACGCGCAAGACGCCGGCGTGTTTCGAACCCACCATCGACTACGTGGTCGCCAAGATTCCCAAGTGGGCGTTCGAGAAATTCCCCGGCGCCGATCCGACGCTCGGCACGCAGATGAAATCGGTGGGCGAGGTGATGGCCATCGGCCGCACCTTCAAACAGGCGCTGTGGAAGGGCATGCGCAGCCTGGAAACCGGCAAAGCCTTCGGCTCGGAGAAATTCGATCCGGCGCTGGTGGCGCAGAAACTGATCACCCCCACGCCCGACCGCCTGGGCTACATCCGCTTCGCCATGGCCAACGGCTACAGCGTGGAAGAGATCCAGGAGATGACGGCCATCGACCCCTGGTTCCTACGGCAGATGAAAGAGGTGGTGGATTTCGAAACCGAGCTGCGCGAAGCCACTCTTGCCGGCGCGCCAGCCGCATTGTTCCGCCGCGCCAAGCGGTACGGAATATCCGACACGCAGCTTTCGAAGACCTGGGGCGTAGATGAGCAGGCGGTGCGCACCCGGCGCAAAACGCTGGGCGTGGCCGCCGTTTTCAGCCGCGTGGACACGTGCGCCGCGGAGTTTGAGAGCTTCACGCCGTATCTCTATTCGAACTATGAAAGCGCGTGCGAGGCGGACCCTTCCAGCCGCAAGAAAGTGGTCATCCTGGGCAGCGGACCGAACCGCATCGGGCAGGGCATCGAATTCGACTACTGCTGCTGCCACGCCTCTTTCGCACTGCAGGAAATGGGCGTGGAGTCGATCATGGTGAACTGCAATCCGGAGACCGTCTCCACTGACTACGACACCAGCGACCGGTTGTATTTCGAACCGCTGACGCTCGAAAATGTTTTAAACATCTGCGACACCGAAAAACCCGACGGCGTGATCGTACAGTTTGGCGGCCAGACACCGCTGACGCTGGCATTGCCTCTCGAGCGGCTGGGGATTCCGATCATCGGCACCGATCCGAAGAACATCGACCTGGCGGAAGACCGAAAGCTCTTCGGCAAGCTGCTCGAGGACCTGGGCATTCCTTGCCCCGCCAATGGGACCGCGACCAGCGCCGAAGAAGCCTGCGCGGTGGCGCGACGTATCGGCTATCCGGTGCTGGTGCGGCCCAGCTATGTGCTGGGCGGCCGCGCCATGGTAATCGCTTACGACGAAGAGATGGTGCGGCAGTACATGCGCGAAGCCGTGACGTTTTCCCAGGACCGCCCGGTGCTGATCGATCGCTTCCTCGAAGACGCCACCGAAGTGGATGTGGATGCGCTCGCCGATTCCAGCGGCGGCGTTCTGATCGCCGGCATCATGGAGCACATCGAAGAGGCCGGCGTGCACTCCGGCGACAGCTCGTGCGTGCTGCCGCCGCAATCGCTGCCGGAGCAGGCCGTCCGCACCATCGAAGATTACACCGTGCGGCTGGCTAAGGCGCTCAACGTGATCGGCCTGATGAACGTGCAGTACGCGATTCAAGACGGCACGGTGTACGTGCTGGAGGTCAACCCGCGCGCATCACGCACGGTGCCCTACGTCAGCAAAGCCACCGGCGTGCCGCTGGCCAAAATCGCGGTGGGGTTGATGTGGGGCCGCAAGCTGGAAGATTACGCGCACCTCACGGGCGGAGTGACGTCGGGCACGCTGACCGTGCCGCAGGTGTTCGTCAAATCGCCGGTATTCCCGTTCAACAAGTTTCCCGGTGTGGACCCGGCGCTGGGGCCGGAGATGCGGTCGACCGGCGAAGTGATGGGCGTAGGGATCAATTTCGGCGAGGCGTTTCTGAAGGCGCAGATCAGCGCCGGCAGCCCGCTGCCGGAAAAAGGCACGGTGTTCATCAGCGTCAACGATCATCACAAGGCGGACGCCGTGGACGTAGCGCGGCGGTTCGCCGGCCAGGGATTCCAACTGGTGGCGACGCGCGGCACGGCAGCCGCGCTGCGTGCCGCCGGACTCACCTGCAAGACGATTTTCAAGGTGAACGAAGGCCGGCCGAACGCGGTCGACCTGCTGAAAGGCGGCAGCGTGCAACTGGCGATCTACACCACCACCGGCGCGCCCGCGTTCTTCGACGAGAAAGCCATCCGGCGCAACGCCGTGATGTCCCGCGTGCCGTGCATCACCACCATGAGCGGCGCCCGCGCCGCCGCCGATGCAGTAGCCGCCCGTTTTCGCGACCCCATCCGCGTCTGGAGCCTGCAGGAGATTCACGAAGCCAAAAAGACCGTCGCCTAGGTGGCGTCGCTATCTTAAGGTCTGTCAGGAAATAACCAGCCCAATCGCCGGCAACCGCTCCCTCACGGTCGCGGCTCTGACCGCTCATCGGAGCCGCGACCGCGGGGAGCGGTGGGTAGCGTGATTACCTGACGAAAGCTTAGGTGACTACGCTCTGATCTCTTGGCCGCCCATGATGAGTCAATTAAACGGCGCTGTGGGGCAGGTTGGTAACCTGCACGCCGATTGTCAGTCGGTGCACCGGGCAACACCCGGCCTGGCCATCCCGTGCTTGATTGGGCCGCCCAGCGCAGCCTCACGCACTGAAACCGTCAGTGGCCTCTACTCCTAAGAGTCCTGAAACTCCGAATTATTGTAAACTCAATGCATGGGTTCATTTCATCGGAGAGGCGGCTACTCGATCTTCATTCCCGAGATCGATGCCGAGCACAGGACGTTGTTCCGGCTGGCTGACGAATTGGCAACGGCCCTGGACGCGCACAAACGCCTGGCGCACAGCGAGCTTCTGCAGTCGCTCACCACTCACATACAGCATCACTTCGCGCATGAAGAGCGCTTGATGCGGGCGAGCGCCTACAGCGCGCTGGTGTGGCATAAGCAGCAGCACGATGGGTCGCGCCGCCAGGTGAAGCGGTTTGTCAAACGCATCGAGCAAGGCGACCGCGAGGCTGGGGCCGAACTGCTCCAGTACCTGGGGGGTTGGCTCGAAAATCACGTGTTGGTGACCGACCGGATGATGGCCGCCCATCTGCGTAACTTCGAGCGCCGTCGCGCGGCGTAGCCCTTGTGGCGCAGGCCCCCGGCCTGCAGGCGCTGGGTTCAGCCCGGGGTTGGCAGGTCGGGGGACCCGCCTCACTCCAGCCGCGTCGCGACAAAGAAGGTGCGCCCTTCGCCCAATTGTCCGGTCATACCCAAGTCGCCGGCATCGTAGCATAACGGCTCGCCGAAGCCGGCCAGTGCGAGGGCGCGCGAAATCTCCGCGGGTGAATAGCAACGCTCCTCGATGGTCACATCCGAGCGCCGCCAGGCGCTTTCGAGCAGCCGGAGCATGGTGACGGTGATGCGGGCGATGCGCGAGCGGGGGTCGAAAGCGGCTCCCGTGATGGTGAGCAGGTGATCGTCACGCACCAGCGCAAAAGACTCGCCCCAGCGCGTGCTGTAAGCCTCCTCGAGAAGCATGTCGAACGCCAGCAGGCCGCCCGGGCGGAGGGCGGCGGCGATGTTCCGGAACGCGGCTTCGAGGGCCGCGGGCTCGAGCAGGTGGTTGAGCGAGTCGAAAGTGGAGACGGCGGCATCGCAGGCGCCGGGCAGGTGGAAGCTCGCGGCATCGGCAACGAAGAATTCCGCCGCGGGCGCGTTGGCGCGAGCGTAGGCCAGCATTTCCCGGGAGATGTCGAGGCCGGTGACGCGGTGGCCGCGCGCGGTCAGCAGAGCCGCCAGGCTTCCGGTGCCGCAGCAGACGTCCAGAATGTGCGCGGCGGGCTGCAGGCGGTGCAGCCAAATGCGCTCCAGGATGGGGAACGCAGCGCTGTGAAATTCCTCGCTCCAGTAACGGTTATAAAACCAGGCGAAATCGTCGTAGCAGGCCATGAGCCCCGAACCCCTTCCAGCATGGCATACTGAAAGTTCAATGCGAATAACACTGTGGATTGCCCTGTCTGCGGCCAGCGCGGTGGCGTTGGCCGGATGCTCCTCGTCGAGCGAGACCAAGAAAGAACAGCCGAGCGCACAGGCGCCAGCGCAGCAGCTGCAAACGGAGGCCCCCGCGCCGCAAAAACAGGAAGCGCCGGCCTCGTTTCAGGTGCGCGCGCCCGCCGTTTTCCACGCCACCTTCGACACCACCAAGGGCCCGGTGGTGATCGAGGTCCGTCGCGATTGGGCGCCCATCGGCGCCGATCATTTCTATGAGCTGGTGAAGACCGGCTACTTTGATGGCTGCCGCTTTTTCCGCGTAGTGCCGAACTTCATCGTGCAATTCGGCCTTGCCGCCGATCCCGCGGTGACGCGCAAGTGGAAGGAACCCGCACTGGCTGACGATCCGGTGCTGCACCACAACGTGCGCGGCACGCTGGTCTACGCCACGGCGGGGCCGAACACGCGCACCACGCAGTTGTTCATCAACCTGGTGGACAACACGCAGTCGCTCGACGGTCAGGGCTTCGCGCCATTCGGCACGGTGATTTCGGGAATGGACGCGGTAGATGCCATTTACCCCGGTTACCGCGAAGCACCCGAACAGGGCGCCATCGAAAGCCAGGGCAACGCGTATCTGCAGGGGCAGTTCCCCAGGCTGGATTTCATCCGCAAGGCCACCATTCAGTGATATAGTAGTCGGTGCCCCGATTGGAAGGGGACCAAGAAGTTACTAATACAGGGTCAAATTAGAACGACGCGGCCCGGCGGAGGCAAACGCTTCCGCCGGGTTTGTCGTTTGTGAGGCGGTGCGGCGGGATCAACCGCCCGTGACCTTCTTCCGGTACCCCACCTTCTCCAGAGTTTCCTTGGCCACCTCGGCCGTATTGGCGTGAATCGTCACCGTATCTTCCACGCTCTGCGCGTAGCCGCCGGCCAGCACGATGACGACCGGAACCCCTTCCTGTAGCGCCGACCAGATCACCAGCCGGTCGCGTTCCCGCAGGCCGTCGAGGGTCAGCGAGAGGCCGCCCAACTGGTCCCCGTAATACGGATCGGCCCCAGCGACGTAGACGATCAGCTCAGGCCGGAACATCTTCAGAGCCGGCCGGTACGCACTGCCCAGGCGGTTCAGGTACTCGCCGTCGCCCACGCCATCGTCCAGATCGATGTCCAGGTTGGAGGGCGGCTTATCGGCGGGATAGTTGCTGAACTGGTGAATCGAGAGCGTAAACACCGAAGCATCATCGGCGAAGATCGCCGCAGTGCCGTTGCCCTGATGCACATCGCAATCCACCACCATGGCGCGTTCGATCAGTCCATCGCGCTGCGCGCGCCGCACGGCGACGGCGATATCGTTGATGGCGCAGAAGCCTTCGCCGTGATCCGGATAGGCGTGATGAAAGCCGCCGCCCACGTTGTAGCCGATGCCGTCTTCCAAAGCCAGGCGCGCCGCGAGCATGGAGCCTCCGGCCGCCAGCCAGAAACCCTCCACCAGGTAGCGGGAATAGGGAACTTCCAATTGCAGAATCTCCTGGTAGCTGAGGGTGCCGTTCGAGAGCTTGTCGATCCAGGCGCGGTCGTGCACCAGGAGCAGGTCCTCGACGGTGGCCGGCGCAGGAGCGATGAAATCCTCTTTCAAAGCAAACCGCGTCCAGAGCATGCGGTCGTGCAGCCATTTGAATTTTTTCGAAGGGAAGACGTGTTCGCCGAAGTGAAAGTCGTAGTGTTCGTGATAGACCAGACGGAACGGCAGCATGGCCGCCCCCCTATCGGGTACCCTCCGATTGCAGAGCCGTCACCACGGCCACGTTGAAGACATCTTCCGCCGAACAGCCGCGCGAAAGGTCGTTGGCCGGCTTCGCCAGCCCTTGTAGAAACGGCCCGATGGCCATCGCCCCGCCGAGCCGCTCCACCAGCTTGTACCCGATATTGGCCGCCGCCAGGTTGGGAAACACCAGCGTGTTGGCGCGTCCGGCCACCGCCGAGCCGGGCGCCTTGGAGCGGCCGACGGCTTCGGAGACCGCGGCATCGGCCTGCAGCTCGCCATCCACGTTGAGGTCCGGCGCGCGCGCCTTGGTGATGTGTAGCGCCTCAACGACTTTGTCGACTTCCTCGCCCTTCCCGCTTCCCTTGGTGGAAAAGCTCAGCAACGCCACCCTCGGCTCCGTGTTCAGCAGCACCCGCGTAGTCTCCGCCGTGGCGATGGCGATGTCGGCCATTTGCCCCGCGTCCGGATCGATCACCACCGCGCAATCGGCGAACGCCATCAGCCCATTGTGGCCGAGCGAGCGATCCTGCAGCGCCATGATGAAGACGCTTGAAACCAGCCGCGCCAGCGCATGCGGTCCCACGGCATGCAGCGCCGCCCGCACGGTTTCGGCAGTGCTATTCGCTGCGCCGCCCACGCTGCCATCGGCGTCTCCGGCCGCGACCATCAGCGATGCGAAGTAGAGCGGGCGCCGCGCGATTTCCGCGGCTTCCACCTGGGTGATGCCCTTGGCGCGCCGCCGCTCATAATAGATGGCGGCGTAGCGCGCCGCCGCCGGCGAGGCTGCCGGGTCCACGAACTCGACTCCTTCGGGCGCATGGCCGGGCTTGACGCCGACGAGCACGGGCCGCACCACACCTTCGCGCACCAGCCGTGCCGCTGCCTCCAACACTCGCGGGTCAGCGCCCTCGGGGAACACGATCGTCTTTTTCAGTTTGCGGGCTCGCTCGATGAGCCCCGCCATGAACACCCGCGCAGATTCAGGCATCGTCGCCAAGTATTAGAGTCTAACAGGTGGCGAAGCGACGGAGGCCGGCCGCCAGCATCGCAACCATCGGATGCGCCGTTTCACCTGCGATGATGGTACCGGGCATGGCGTTCATTCTTCTGTTGCCGGCGACCTTCGCGGCGCTTTGGTGGGCGGCGGCCGCGGACGACGGCTGGCGGGACCGCTTTCTGCGCGCGGCGGTGGCATTCGGCTTGATGGTCGTGCTGGCGACGGAGCTGCTCAGCACGTTCGGCCTGTTGCGGCGGGGGCCGATGATTGCTGCGTGGAGCGCGGTGTTGCTGGCAGCGCTCGCGCGGGGCTGGCGCAGCCGGCGCCCTGCGCCCTGGCGGGGCATGAAGCCACCCGCTGACGCGGTGGTACTACTGGCGGTGGCCGGTTGCCTGGCGATCGTCATCGCCACTGGTGTCACCGCAGCGTTCAGCCCGCCCAACAGCACGGACGCCATGGCGTACCACTTGCCGCGCGTCGTCTATTGGGCCGAACAAGGCAGCCTGCGCTTCTTCCCCACGCCGTATCTCACCCAAATCATGCTGCAGCCGATGGCCGAATACTGGATGCTCGATGGGTATCTGCTTTCGGGCGGCGACTGGTTCGTCAACTTCAGCCAGTGGTTCGCCGCGCTGGCTTGCATGATCGGCGTTTCGGCGGTGGCGCGTTTATTCGGCGCGCGGGCCCGCGGCCAGGCCATCGCAGCGGTGTTCAGCGCCACGCTGCCGGCGGGAATTCTGGCAGCCTCCGGCGCGAAGAACGATTACGTGATGGCGATGTGGGCCGTGGCCGCGATTTACTTCGCGCTCCGGTGGAGGGAAAAACTCGGGGGGCTGACAGGCGAAAGCGCCTGTCCTACTAGGCCGCCAGCGCCCGCGCAGGCAAGTGGGGCAGGCGCTTCCGCCTGCCAACCGGCCGCGCTCCAGGCCGGGCCTTGCCCGGCTGCACCGATTGACAATCGGTGCGCGGGTTATCAACCCGCCCCACAACTGTTTCATATCGAGGCACTGTTTCTCGGAATTGCCGTCGGCCTGGCGCTATTCACCAAGGCGACGGCGTACCTGTTCCTGCCCTGGCCTATCGCCGCTCTGTTGCTGCCCGCAGTGTGGCGGGCGCGCCGGCGGGCCGCGCCCCTCGCGATCGTGGCGATGGCTTGCGCGCTGGCCGTGAATCTGCCGCATTACTGGCGCAACTGGGAATTCAGCGGCTCAGCGCTGGGATTTGACTCGGCGCAGGGCAACGGGCTTTTCCGCTGGCGCAATGAAACCTTCGGGTGGAAGCAGACGGTTTCCAACATGCTGCGGCACGCTTCGGAACAGCTCGGCGCACGTAGCAATGGCTGGAACCAGGGCGTCTACAATTTTGTACTGGCGGCGCACCGCGACCTGGGTATCGATGTCAACGATCCGGCGACCACCACGCGCTGGAGCGTGTTCGAGCCTCCGCGCAACGCCAACCACGAAACCAACGCACCCAACAAATGGCACCTCTTGCTACTGGCGATCGTGGCCTGCGTTCTTGCGTGGCGTGCTTGCAGAGGGCGCGACAGGCGCCGCGCCGTTTACGAGCTATCACTGGTGTGCGGCTTCATCGCGTTTTGCGCTTATCTCAAGTGGGCGCCGTTCGTGGCGCGGTATCAATTGCCGCTGTTCGTCATGGGCGCGCCACTGGCCGGCGTGGTGGAGGAGTTCGGCTGGCGGTGGCTGCGGCCGTGGATTCAGCTAGCGGTCTGCCTGTTCCTGCTGAGCGGTGCGCGCCTTCCCGCGATCGAAAACTGGGTGCGTCCGTTGCGCGGTCCCAGGAGCGTGCTGCACGTTCCGCGCGACGATCAGTATTTTGCCGATATGACGCATTGGAACAACCGTGCCAGCTACTTCGCGGCGGCCAGCGCCCTCGAAGGCTCCGGATGCAGGACGATTGGCATCGACATCCACAACCTGCAACTGGAGTATCCGTTGCAGGCACTGGTGCGCGAGGCGCGCCCCGATGCGCAGTTCGTGCACACCGGCGTCGGGAATGTCTCGCGCCGTTACGCACCCCCGGTTGCCGCGGCTCCATGCGCTATTGCATGCCTGGATTGCCAGGGCGACGATGCGCGCCTTAATCTCTACCGAGCTTTTCCGACGCGCGTGACCGCCGGCAAATTTGTGGTGCTGCTGCCAGCGCCGGCACACCCTTGACGCTGCCTGCCAGGGCTGGTAGGACAGACCATCACCTTTCGTGGTCTGTCCTGCTGCGAACCACCGAGGCTTGACAGACGACAAATACCGATCGTCTGTCCTACCTTTGCGCAGCCAGGCGTCCGACCGCGCGCGGCTATATAGTGGTGCTTCGTAAACATCGGGCCCTGGAGTCCCGGCAAAATGTTCAGGCTTTCTTTCTCTTTCCTGGCGGCTGTGGCGACGCTGGGAGCGCAGCAGTACACGCTCGGCGTCGGCGTTTATCCAGGCGATCCGCAGCAGAACTTTGCCCCCTCGTTTCGCGTGGACGGCGCGACGTATCGGAACCTGGCATTGCACCGCGCAGCGTACCAGTCGAGCAGTTACGACTACAACCTGACGGCGCAACTGGCGACCGACGGCATCATCGAGACGAAACTGCCGCGTTGGGTGGTGGTCTCCACCAGCGAGCACGGCGTGCTGGCGAAGAACGAGCGCGAGACGGTGCTCGATCACAACTGGACCACCAGCGCCGATCTGCGAGGCACCGACGTCTGGGTGGACATAGGCTTCCTGGGCGGAAGCGCGGCTCCTGAGGTGGACCGGGTGGATGTGGACGCGTCCGCGCCTTCGCGTGACAACCAGGAATGGAGCTTGATCCTCTCCGGCTCCGAGGATGGCCAGACATGGCGGGAGCTGCGGCGCGACGAGGGAAGGCTGCGGACCACCGGGGAGTTCAAGCCGTCGCTGGCGCTGCCCGCTCCGGTTCGCAGCCGGTATTACCGCATCGAGCTGCGCTGCGGCCGCAGCCTGTACTGGCGCGTGGGCGAGGTCTCATTCTTCCGCGGCGGGCGGCGACTCGAACTCGGCGGGCCGTACGATTTTTCGAGCGCGTGGATGAGCGCAACGAGCGGCGAGGAGTGGGTCTACGTCGATCTGGGGGCGCAGTGCACGTTCGATCGCGTGAAGCTGTACTGGATCCGGCGCGCGGCAGAAGGCTCGGTGGAAGCGTCCGACGATGCGGTGCATTGGCGCACGCTGGCGCCGCTGCCGAGTGCAGCCGGCGCTATCGATGTGATCCGGCTGCCAGAGCCGGCCGAGGCTCGGTACGTGCGCCTGCTGATGACCAAGCCGGCGTCGCCCGAGGGCTACATCCTCAGCGAAATGGAAGTGTGGGGGCGCGGAGGGCCGATGCCGGTGGCGCATCCGGCCGCAGCCATCGAGACCGGCGGGCGGCTGAACCTTTCGGGCGGCCGCTGGCGGGTGGAACGGGAATCGCTGGTGAAGGCGGATGGCGCGGCGATTTCTCGGCCCGGGTTTTCAGACCACGACTGGCTGATTGCGACGGTTCCCGGCACGGTGCTGACCAGCTTCTTGAACGCGGGCGCGGTTCCCGATCCGAATTACGGCGACAACCAAAATCTGATTTCGGATTCGTTTTTCTGCGCCGATTTCTGGTATCGCGATGAGTTTATGGCGCCTGCTACGTTCGGCGGAAGGCGCGTTTGGCTGAACTTCGACGGCATCAATTGGAAGGCGGACGTTTATTTGAACGGCGAGAAACTGGGGCGCATCGAAGGCGCCTTCATGCGCGGCCGTTTCGACGTCACCGGCAAGCTGCGCCCCGGCCAGATGAACGCACTGGCGGTGCGCATCGAGAAAAACCGCACGCCGGGATCGACCAAAGAGAAGACGGTCACGGGCTTTGGCAGCAATGGCGGCGCGCTGGGCGCGGACAACCCGACGTTTCACTCTTCGATCGGCTGGGACTGGATGCCGGCCGTGCCCGGGCGCGACACGGGCATCTGGAATAGCCTGTACCTCACTGGCAGCGGGCCGGTGACGATCGAAGATCCGCTGGTTTCGACCAGCCTGCCGCTGCCCGACACCTCGCGCGCGGACGTCGGCATCGAACTAACGTTGCGCAACCACGAGCCGCGGCCGGTGACGGGCAAGCTACGCGTGCGTTTCGGCGAGGCCGCGTTCGAAATGCCCGTCACCATGGGCGCCTCTGCGGCGAAGACGGTGAAGCTGGACGCCGCCGCGCACCCGGAACTGCGGCTGCGGAATCCGAAATTGTGGTGGCCGAACGGCTATGGCGACCCGAACCTCTACGCGGTGGAATTGCAATTCGAAACCGCCGATGGGCAAGCGTCCGATACCAAGCGGTTCCAGGCCGGGGTGCGCCAGTTCACGTATAGCGAAGAAGGCGGCGCGCTGCGGATCTGGATCAACGGCAGAAGGCTTATCCCGCGGGGCGGCAACTGGGGCTTCAGCGAGGACCTGCTTCGCTATCGGGCCCGCGAGTACGACGCGGCGGTGCGCTATCACCGCGACATGAATTTCACCATGATCCGCAACTGGGTGGGACAAACCGGCGACGACGCTTTCTACGAGGCTTGCGACCGCTACGGAATCGTGGTTTGGCAGGAGTTCTGGCTGGCGAACCCGTGGGACGGTCCCGATCCGGACAATCCGGCGATGTTCCTGCGCAACGTCCGCGACACCGTTCTGCGGATTCGCAACCACCCTTCGATCGGACTTTACTGCGGCCGCAATGAGGGCTTCCCGCCGGCCGTGCTGGACGATGGCATTCGGCGAACGCTCGCCGAGTTGGCTCCCGGCAGCCATTACATTTCTAGTTCGGCGGATGGCGTGGTGGGCGGCGGCGGGCCTTATCGGGTGATGCCGTTGAAAGCATATTTCGGCACCCTGGCCAAGCCGAAGCTGCACAGCGAAATGGGCTCACCCAACATCGTAACTATGGATAGCCTGCGCGCCATGATGCCCGCGGACGCTCTCTGGCCGCCCAACCGCACCTGGGGCGAGCACGATTTCGGTCCCAAGGAAACAGGGGCTGCCGGCTCGTTCCTAAGCCGTATCGACCAAGGCTACGGCGGCGCGAAGAATGTGGAGGAGTTCGTCGAGTTGGCACAGTTTGTCGATTACGAAACTTATCGCGCCATGTTCGAGTCGCAAAGCCGGTACCGGATGGGCCTGCTGATCTGGATGAGCCATTCGGCATGGCCGTCGCTGCTGTGGCAGACGTACGACTATTACTTCGATCCCGACGCAGGCTATTTCGGCAGTAAGAAGGGCGCCGAGCCGCTGCACATCCAATGGAACGCGGCGGACGAGACTATCGAAGTGGTGAATTACTCGGGCGGCGATGCGCGCGGGCTGACGGCTCGGGTGGAAGTGCTGAACCTGGATGGCTCCCTGCGCTGGGAAAAGACTGCGCCGGTGGATAGCGCCGAGGACAGCACGGTCACGTGCATCAAGATGGAATACCCTGCCGGGCTGACGGCCGTCCATTTCCTGCGGCTGAAACTGACGCGTGGCGGCAAGACGGTTTCGGAGAATTTCTACTGGCGCGGGATCGAGGACGGCGATTATCGGGCGCTGCGCGCGCTGGCCAGGGCCGATGTCGGAGCCGCCACGCGCGCAGAGTTGCACGACGGGCACTGGCGGCTCACCACGGAACTGCATAACGTTTCCGCCACGCCCGCGCTGATGGTGCGGGTGAAGGCAGTGCGCGAAAAGACCGGCGACCGCATTCTGCCCGCGCTGTACAGCGACAACTACATCGCGCTGATGCCCGGCGAGAGGCGGACGATCGTCACCGACTTAGCCGATGCCGATACGCGCGGCGAGCGACCGAGCGTGGTAGTGGAAGGCTTCAACGTCGCGCCGCGGTGAGGCCCGCAGGCGGGCGACATAGCGTTTCCCTGAGCCACGCTGCCCGGCTTATCCTGGAACGTGACGCAAGCGAAACGTCCTCGAGCCACACAGCCCAGGCACAAGGGCATCATTCGCCGTCTGCTTCGGTGGTGCCTGCTGGCCGGGCTTTTGGGATGGACGCTGCTGGCTCTCAGCCTGTTGTCGGTTCGTTGGATAAACCCGCCGTTCACCGCCGTACAGATCGAGCGGCGGGTGGAGGCCTGGATCCACAAGAAGCCGTACCACAAGCACTGCGCATTCGTCCGCCTCGACCGGATTGCGCCGGACTTCCAGCACGCGGTAATTGCCGCGGAGGATGCAAGGTTCTACCAGCACCACGGTTTCGACTGGCACGAGATGCGGACTGCGATGGAGGACGACCTGGAGAAAGGGCGCGGCCGCGGCGCTTCCACCATCACGCAGCAGCTTGTGAAAAACCTGTTCTTCGGGACGGGCCGTTCTTACTTGCGCAAGGGCGCGGAGTTCACGCTGGTTCCGGTGGCCGAGATCGTTCTGGGCAAGCGGCGCATCCTTGAGCTGTACCTGAATGTGGTCGAGTGGGGACCGGGCATTTACGGGGCTGAAGCCGCATCGCGCTACTACTACGCGATCCCGGCGCGGAACCTCGGCCGGGAGCAGGCCGCGCGGCTGGCTGCGATTCTTCCGGCCCCCCTGAGGCGCCGGCCGGAGCGGATGAACGAGTACAGCGCGCTGATCCTCGAGCGGATGCGTCAGATGGGCTGGTGATCCGTGCCAGTGCGCGCCCGCGGTAGAATGGGCGGCATGTCCCGCGTCCAGACCCCGCTTACCGATTCCGTGCTGACTTACATCCGCGATGTCACTCTGCGCGAACCGGAGGCGCTGCGCAAGCTGCGCGAATCGACCGAAAGTCACCCGCGCGCCTCGTGGCAAGTAGCGCCCGAACAGGGACAGTTCCTGCACTTGCTGGCGCGCTTGACCGGAGCGCGAAAAGCGCTCGAAGTCGGCATCTTCATGGGCTACAGCTCAAGCTGGATTGCGCTTGGCCTGGCGGCAGGCGGGAAGCTTATCGCTTGCGATGCCAGCGAAGAGTACGCCGCCATAGCCAGACGGACCTGGCGCGAAGCCGGCGTGGCGGACCGCATCGAGCTGCGGCTTGCCCCGGCGCTCGATTCGCTGGACGCGCTCGTAGCGGAAGGCCAAGCCGGCAGTTTCGATTTCATTTTCATCGACGCCGACAAGGGAGGCTACATCCACTACTATGAGCGCGCGCTGCGCCTTGTGCGGCAGGGCGGGCTGATCGCCGCCGACAACGTCTTGTTCCACGGCACGGTGGCCGACCCGGCAAACCGCGATTCCGACACGGAGGCCGTGCGCGAATTCAACAGTCACCTGCAATCCGACCGGCGCATCGCGCTCAGCATGGCCACCATGGGCGATGGCCTGGCGCTGGCAGTGAAGCTGTGACGGCGCGGCACCAACGCTCGAAGGGTGAAAGGTGCAAGAATGATGGGGAAAGGAATGGCGCCATGAAGCGTGTTTTGATTCTGATGGCAGCATTCGCGGTGGCAGCGGTGGCAGCGGATATCGCCGGCACCTGGAAAGCGACGGCGGAGGGCCCTAACGGAACGATGGAACGGACCTTCGTTTTCAAAGTGGACGGAAACAAGCTCACAGGAGAGACCACCAGCACGATGTTGGGCAAGTCCATCATCACGGACGGGAAAGTGGATGGAGACAACCTGTCGTTCACCATCACCGCCGACTTTCAGGGAGCGGAAATGAAGCTGAGTTACAAAGGAAAGGTCAGCGGCGCCGACCTGCACCTGACTTCCGAACGAGCCGGCGATGGAGGCGGGCAGTCCATTGAATGGACCGGCAAGAAGGTTCAATGAACCTTCGGGCCGGGCGCCGCTAGTCCGCGGTCACGACTGCAACCGGAATGCCGGTACCTAACAAGAGTCAGCCCCAGGGTGCTTCGAGCGAGGTTGTTCGCGATATCAACCGGCGCATTGTCCTCAACCTGATCCGCAAGCGCCAGCCCATTTCGCGTGCCGACCTGGCGCGGGTTTCCGGGATGCAGCGCAGCACAATATCGCTGATCGTCGAACAACTGATCCGGGAGAACTGGGTGCTGACGGGACCCACGGGACGGCTGCCCAGGGGCCGGCGGCCCACCTTCCTGCGCCTCAACGATGCGCGCGTGATTATCGGCGTGGACATCCGCCCGACTCAGATCACGGCCGCGGTGGCGGACGCCAACGGGAGGTTCATCTCGCAGGAGGCGATCGTCACCACGCCGGACCCGGAGTTCACGCTGGGCCGTTTGACCGAAGTCATCCGGCGCATCGTGGCGTCGTGCCGGGGCAGGAAAATCGAAGGGATCGGCGTCAGCGTGCCGGGGCGTTACATACCCGGATCGAACCGGCTTGTCTTCGCGCCCAATCTCGGATGGCGCGACGTGGATATTCGCACTCCGTTGATGAAGGCGACGGGCCTGGAGGTGGAAATCGAGAACGCCGCCACGGCCTGCGCGCTGGCCGCCGTGTGGTTCGACCATATGGAACAGGCTCGCAACCTGGTGGTGGTTACGGTTTCCGAAGGTGTCGGCACGGGAATTCTGCTCAATGGCCAGATCGTGCGAGGCGTGAATGGGATGGCTGGCGAGTTTGGCCATGTGCCGCTCGATCCGCAGGGCCCGCTCTGCGAGTGCGGCCGCCGCGGCTGCTGGGAGGTGTTTGCCTCCAATCGCGCGGCGCTGCGGTACTACAGCGAATCCGGCTCGGCGCCCGCGGGGCTGAGCTTCCTCGACCTGCTGAGCCGTGCGGACCAGGGAGACCAGCGGGCCGAGGATGCGTTGAAGACCATGGCCCACTACCTGGGCCGCGGCATGCGAATGTTGGTAGCCGGTTTTGCGCCCGAACGGATCGTGGTGGTCGGTGACCTCACCCGGTCCTGGAAGCGCTTTGAAGCGGTGATTAAACCGGAAGTCCTGGAGCAGGTGTTGCCCGGCGGTGTAGCCCCGCAGTTGATTCCGGCGCCGGAAGGTGGTGTGGCGCGCCTGCGCGGCACGGTGGCTCTGGTTCTGGAGAAAGATTTCGGCGTATGCTCATGAGTGGTTGCCGGCCGCACCCGCGCCTTGCATTTTAGGCCCGGTCATCTGATTATAGTTTGAGGCTAGAACGAATTCGCGTTTGACCGGCCTGGACACGGCGCTCCTTCGCGAATCGGCGGGTGGTTCCGCCAGGGCCTGGTGGGCCGGGCATGTCCGGCCCGGCTTTGCCACCGCCAAAACAAACGAGACCACATTTATGACGAGACCGAATCAGAAGAAAAGCCAAAGCGTGCCGCTTTTCCGGAAGCGCGATGTGCCGGTGAAGAAGCGCGTGCGCGACCTGTTGTCGCGAATGACCTTGGAAGAGAAGGCCGCGCAGATGATGTGCGTCTGGCAGGAAAAGGCCGAGAAGCTGGTGGACGCCGCCGGCAATTTCGATTTCGCCAAGGCCAAGCAGGCTTTCCGGCGCGGGCACGGCATCGGCCAAGTCGGCCGGCCGAGCGACGCGGGCGGAGGCAAGGACGCGCGCGGGATGGCCGAGCTGACCAACGCCATCCAGAAGTTCTTCGTCGAGAACAGCCGTCTCGGCATCCCGGTGATCTTCCACGAAGAGTGCCTCCACGGCCACGCCGCCATCGGCGGCACCAGCTTCCCGCAACCGATCGCGTTGGGGGCCAGCTTCGATCCGGAGCTGGTCGAGTCGCTGTTCAGCGTCACGGCACTGGAAGCGCGGCTGCGCGGAACCCACCAGGCGCTGACGCCAGTGGTGGATGTGGCGCGGGACCCGCGCTGGGGGCGCGTGGAAGAGACTTACGGCGAAGACCCTTTCCTGGCATCGCGGATGGGCATTGCGGCGGTGCGCGGATTTCAGGGCGACGCCTCCTTCGAGGACAAAGCGCACGTCATCGCCACGCTGAAACACATGACCGGCCACGGCCAGCCGGAATCCGGCATGAACTGCGCTCCGGCGGACATCTCCGAGCGCGTCATCCGGGGCACCTTCCTGTTCCCCTTCGAGCAGGCGTTGCACAAAGCCGGGGCCATCAGCGTGATGGCATCCTACAACGAGGTCGATGGCGTGCCGAGCCACGCCAACCGCTGGCTGCTGCGCGACATTCTGCGCAAAGAATGGGGCTTCACGGGCTACGTGGTGTCCGATTACTACGCGATCTGGGAGCTCAGTTACCGCCCTGATACGCACGGCCATTTCGTCGCCAAAGATAAGAAGGAAGCCTGCGCGCTGGCGGTGCGGGCCGGCGTGAACATAGAGCTGCCGGAGCCGGATTGTTACCTGCACCTGGTCGAACTCGTGAACAAAGGCGTGCTGCGGGAATCGGAACTCGACGAGCTGGTGGCGCCCATGCTGCACTGGAAGTTCCGCATGGGCCTGTTCGACGATCCGTATGTAGACCCGGATGAGGCAGACCGCGTAGTTGGTTGCGACGCGCACCGCGCGCTGGCTTTCGACGCCGCGCGCCGATCGATCACGCTGCTCCAGAACGAAGGCGGCGTGGCGCCGCTCGATCTGCGCTCGCTCAAAACCATCGCGGTGATCGGCCCCAATGCCCATCGCAGCCTGCTGGGAGGTTACAGCGGCAAACCGAAGTCCGAGGTCACTGTGCTCGATGGCATTCGCGCCAAAACCGGCAACCAGGTGAAGGTGCTCTATAGCGAGGGTTGCAAGATCACCCAGCCCGGCTCCTGGAATCAGGACGAAGTGATGGCCAGCGACCCGGCGGAGGACCGCAAGTTGATCGCGGAAGCCGTCGAGGTCGCCCGGAAGGCCGATGTTGTAGTGTTGGCGATCGGCGGTAACGAGCAGACCTCGCGCGAGGCTTGGAACCTGAAGCATATGGGTGACCGCGCCAGCCTCGACCTGATCGGCAGGCAGCAGGAACTGGTGGACGCCATCGCCGCTACGGGCAAGCCGATCATTGTGTTTCTGTTCCATGGCCGGCCGAACTCGATCCAGCGCGTGGCGCAAAAAGCGGCGGCCGTTTTCGAATGCTGGTACCTCGGCCAGGAAACCGGGCGCGCCGTGGCGGACGTTCTGTTCGGCGATTACAACCCCGGCGGCAAGCTGCCGATCACCGTGCCGCGCTCGGCCGGCCATCTGCCCGCGTTCTACAATTACAAGCCATCGGCCCGCCGCGGCTACCTGTTCGACGACGTCACGCCGCTTTACCCCTTCGGCTTTGGCTTGAGCTACACCACCTTCAGCATCGGCAACGTTCGACTGTCGAAGCGGCGGATGGCGTCCACTGGCTCGGCCGAAGTGCTGGCCGAAGTCACCAACACCGGCACGCGGGCAGGAAGCGAAGTGGTGCAGATGTATATCCGCGATTTGGTCAGCTCGGTCACCCGACCGGTGAAGGAATTGAAAGGCTTCCGCCGAATCGCCCTGGAACCGGGCGAAACCGCGACGGTCCGGTTCGAGATTACGTCCGAGTTACTCGCGTTCTGGGACGTGAATATGAAGTACCGGGTGGAACCCGGAGACTTCGAAATCATGGTCGGCAATTCATCGCGGGATGCCGATCTGCAGAAGCTGGTTCTGCAGGTGACTAAGTAGTTCCACCCTAACAGTCGACGGCGACGACTGCATAAGCGGTGGAGAGAAACGAGGCACTTATGACGCAAAGGCTTTCGTTTGGGGAAAAGGTGGGTTACGGCCTTGGGGACATGGGCGCGAACTTATTCTTCCAGACGATGATCGCGCTGCAGCTTAGCTTTTATGCCGATACGTTCGGCCTGACGGCGGCCCAGGCGGGAACGCTCTTTCTGGTGATTGGCCTGATCTCCGCCGCGCTCAATCCGGTGATGGGCTTCATCGCGGATAGGACTGTCACGCGGTGGGGCAAATTCCGTCCCTGGCTTCTGTGGACGGCCGTGCCGTTTGGCGTCATTGGGGTCCTGACCTTTACCACTCCGAACATCAGCATGGGCGGCAAGATCATCTACGCCTACACGACCTATTTCATGCTGAGACTGATCTATACGATCAACAACGTTCCCTACGCGTCGCTGATGGGTGTAATTACAAACGACCCGGACGAGCGGACCAGCATCTCCACCTACCGGCAGATCTTCGCCAATAGCGCGGCCTTGATCGTGCAGAGCTTGGCCATCCCCCTGCGCGACTACTTCGGGAAAGGCGACAACGCGAAGGGCTACCAGATGACGATGGGGCTCTTCTCCGTGTTATGCGTGTTCTTCTTCATCATCGCCTTTGCCACGACCAAAGAGAGAATTCAGCCCAACCCCGAGCAGAAGACTTCCGTGGGGATGGACCTGGGGGATCTTTTCCGGAACGGACCGCTGATCGCGCTGTTTCTGGTGACCATCTTCTACTTCATGGCGATCTCGATACGCGGCAGCGTGATGTTGCCCTATTTCAAGTATTGTGCCGGGCACGAAAGGCTGTTTAGCTGGTTCAACGGTTTTGGGCTGACTTCGCTGCTGATCGGCGTCGCTGTCTCCAATTCATTGGCGGTGCGAATCGGCAAACGGAACCTGTTCATCCTGAGCATGGTGCTGAGCGGCGGCTTTACCGTGGCGCTGCTGTTCCTTCCGGCGACTGCGACCGTTCTCATCTTTGGCTCGGAAATCCTCCGCCAGTTCGCCTTTGGCTGGTCGTGTCCGCTGCTGTGGGCTATGATCGGCGATGTCGCCGATTACGGCGAGTGGAAGACGGGACGCCGCGCGACCGGGACCGTGACTTCGGCGGTTGTGTTTGCGCTGTGGGTTGGACTGGCATTGGGTGGGGCAATGGCCGGCTGGCTATTTTCGTCCTATGGCTACGTGGCCAACCAGGCCCAGACCGCGCACTCCTTGCTGGGCATACGGCTGACCGCGAGCGTGTACGCCGGACTGGCCTTCGCCGCCACCGTCGTCTGCCTCTTCTTCTACGGGATCACGAAGGAATTCAACCGGAAAATTGCGGACGATCTGATAGCGCGCCGCAAGACATATTCAACCCAGGCAGTGCCGGGAGTGTGACCGCCCGCGCAAAGAGGAGAAATCGGAAATCATGTCTTCGCAGTCGATTGTCCTGGCGGCCCTGGTGGCGGGCTGGCTATGCCTGCCGCTCCCCGCGCAGACCACGCTGAACGCCGCCTACCGGGACGATTTCAGGATTGGCGCGGCGCTCAGCCAGGCGATTTACACCGGAGGCGATGCAGCCGGAGCGGCCCTCGTCGAAGCGCAGTTCAATTCCATCACGCCGGAGAACGATCTGAAGTGGGAGCATATTCATCCCACGCCGCAGGGTTTCAACTTCGAGCCGGCCGACCGATACGTCGAGTTTGGCGAGAAGAACCATATGTGGATCGTCGGGCACTGTCTGGTCTGGCACAATCAGATGCCGCACTGGGTGTTTGAGGACGACAAGGGCAAGCCGGTGGGCCGCGAGGAATTGCTCCGCCGCATGCACGACCACATCTTCGCGGTTGTGGGCCGCTATAAGGGCCGCATCAATGGTTGGGACGTAGTCAACGAAGCGCTGAACGAGGACGGCACGTTGCGCCAGTCTCCCTGGCTGCGCATCATCGGCGACGACTACATCGCCAAGGCATTCGAATACGCGCACGCGGCCGATCCCAAGGCTGAGCTGTACTATAACGAGTACTCGCTCGAAAACGAGGCCAAGCGTAAAGGCGGCGTTGAGCTGATCCGCAAACTGCTGGCCGAGGGCGTCCCGGTCACGGCGGTTGGCTTGCAAGGGCATTACCGCATGGACTGGCCGGACGTCGAAAACGTCGATGCGACCATCGCCGCCTTCCATGCGCTCGGCGTCAAGGTGAATATCACCGAGCTCGACGTGGATGTCTTGCCGCGCGTGCGCCGCGACCAGAGCGCCGACGTCTCCGCCAGAGCCGCAGGGGGCGCCAATTCCAACCCGTACGTAAGCGGCTTGCCGGCCGCGATGCAGCAAGCGCTGGCTGATCGATACGCGGCCTTGTTTCGTGTCTTCCTGAAACACCGCGATGCCATCACGCGGGTGACCTTCTGGGGCGTCACCGACCGCACATCCTGGTTGAACAACTTTCCGGCGGCGGGCAGAACCAACTATCCCCTGTTGTTCGATCGCGAGGGAAAACCCAAGCCAGCGTTTGATGCCGTTGTGGCCGCACCGCACGCCGCCCGCTGAGCCGCGTAGGCGGCCGCGTCGGTGCTGAAGGGACACCCGGTGTGCCTCCGCCGGGAGCCTGTGGTATCCTGCCTCTCGGATCAAGAGTGTCTGACTAAGGAGGTAGTTTATGTGGAACAAGCTTCTCGGAACACGCAACAGTCCTCCGCTGGCGATCGTCCGGCTGGTTCTTGGCTTGGTGATGTTCGCGCACGGGGCACAGAAGATGCTGGGCTGGTTTGGCGGATATGGCATCAGCGGAACGATGGGCTTTTTCACGCACATGGGAATCCCGGTGCCGTTTGGCTACCTGGCAATAGCCGCCGAGTTCTTCGGCGGGCTGGGGCTGATTCTCGGGTTTCTCAGCCGCATCGCGGCGTTTGGCGTGCTGTGCAACATGGTAGTGGCGGTGCTCACCGTGCACATCCACAACGGGTTCTTCATGAACTGGGCCGGCACGAAAAAGGGTGAGGGCTTCGAATATCATCTGCTGGCGATTGCCATGGCCCTGGCGGTAATCATCGGCGGCGGCGGCACAGCATCCATCGACCGCGCGCTGAGCGGGAGTGATTCAGCGGCGGGCTGACCAGTGCAGTGCGGCTGAGATCCTGGCGATCACGGCGAAAAGATCGGAGACGCCAAGAAAGCGAAACGCGGCCGCACCTTACCGCGCCGCCATACGGATATCGTCGAGACGGGCGATGATCTTCAACGCCGCGCGTTCCCAGCTCCAGTTCTGGCGAACTTCACGGGAAGCCCGTTCTCCCTTGGCTCTTGCTTCTTCGGGGTTATCGAACACGTGGCGCATCAGCCTCCGCAACTGCGTGTGCGATGGCTCGGCCCATCGAAATCCGGCGTAGTATGGGCATTTCGCGCGCGCCGGCACCAGGGCTTCGACGGGCAGCGGATAGGCATTATCGGCTGTCATGAAGTCGCAGTGCGCGCTCCAGTCCGTGGCAATTACCGGCAGCCCGCAAGCCATGGCCTCGATGATCGGCAGGCCCCAGCCTTCCCCGCGCGTCGGCAGCACAAAGCAGTCGGCGGAGCGGTACAAGACTCCTAACTGATGGGTTGGGACCACCTGGTTCAACGACAAGTGGATTCGTCCGCCCCGCGGATCGAGATGCAGGTCCGCAACCTCGCGATGGACATCCACATCCGGGTCCGCGTTCATCACCTTGGCGAGGAGGATGACCGGTTCATCCGCGCGAAACTCCTGATTGAAGGCGCGTAGTAATGACTGCGGCGCTTTGCGCTCGCCCCACTCGAAGATAGAGAGGAACGTATAAACGCCGAGCAGCGGCTTGCCGGCGATGGCGGGGCTGAAATGGTCGGGATCGACGCCGAGTGGAACCACGTGAATCGGCCGGGTGACGCCGCTGTCGCGGAATGTGCCGGCATTAAACCGCGACGGCACCCAGACCTCGTCCATCAGGTTGGCCTGCCTCACCCATTCGCGCGGGAGGCCGTCGGTTTCCAGCATGGTGAATCCGATTTTGTAGGTTCCGGAGTTGGCCTCGAACCTGTCGCCCTGCGCATAGACCACCTGCGGCGCTCCCGCGTCCAGCTCTCTGGCATGAATCATGTTCGCGAGGTACGATTCCCCGCACTCCGCTTCCTGGGCCGGTATGACGGTGCCGGGACCGTAAACGTAACGGTAAGAGACACGCACACCAAGCCGGTCCAGCGCGGAGACAAGCTCGCGGGAGCTGCTTGCATAGGCCGTCGGCAGGTTAAAAGCCGAGTGCCATCCGATATCGCGGTTGTACCGGCTTTGGAGCAGTTTCGCCTCCCACTTCGCGCAAAAGACGCGCTGCCCGTTCTGAAAATAGGCTGCGTGCGCATCGCGGGTGGTGGAGACATTTTGATAGTGAACGATAGTCACGCCGCCGCAGCATAGATTTCGATATCCCTCGGCTGTGACGCGTTGGCAGTAATCTGAATCCTCGTAATAACAGAAGTACTCTTCATCGAGGAGCCCGACTTTGGCGAGGAGGTCGCGGCGGAGATAGGCGCAGGCGAAGACGACGCTCTCCACCTGGCGGTCGTCGCTGTACTGGTTGACGTCCTTTTCGCCGCCGCCGGTCTGCTGTCCGACCAACGTGTCCAATGGCATGTAACTGCCGGCATGTTGCAGCGTTCCATCGGGTCGTGTCAGGCGGCAGCCGACAACCCCTACATCCGGCGCGGAATGCGCAAGTGTCTGCAGCCGGCTGAGCCAGTCGCGTTGATGGATCTCCGTGTCGTTGTTCAGCAGGAGGATGTCATCGTCCGGCGGGCTGTGGCGGATGCCGATGTTGCATCCTTTGGCAAAACCGAGATTGGCGGGGTTGCGGACCAGCGTGATGGATTCCTGCGCCTGCAAAAACTCGACTGTGCCATCCGTGCTGCCATTATCGACCACTACGATCCGGTAATCCGGGTGATCGGTATGCGCGCGCAGGGTGTCCAGGCAGCGTATCGTATACTCCAGCGCGTTCCACGTCAGAATGACGATGGTCACAGGCGCCGGAACCGCGCTCATTGGCTCCCCACCTCCGTCTTAGCGAGCATGCTCTGCCGCAGTTGCCGCACGTCCTCTTGTAACGCAGCAACCTGAGCGAGGACATCCTTGTGCTGAACCGCCAGGAGCTCGAGCGCCGCCAACTCGCACTCAAATTGCTTGCCGGCTGAATCGGCAAACGCCTTCAGCGACCAGGTGTGCCACCAGAGCAACCGCTTCAATAAGAGGATAAGCGCTCGTCCCACCTTGCTGCGAACGGTGGTGACAGCGGGCGGAACTTCTCCAAGCGCCCGAATCGCCGCTGCCAGATCGGAATCGAGCCCGGCATCGAGCGCGTTGAGCCGGTTCACCAGTTCGGCCATTTCCGAGAGATCTGACGAACCGTCCTCCGGCATCTCGGTCGGCGAGACTGTTTCGGCCGCCAGCGCTTTGCCCCAGTTGCGGACGGGACCTGAATAGAACCGAACCGCACCTGCTTGGGGCCCCAGCAGCCGCTCGCGGCGCATCTTGGCCCGCACCTGAGCGAGCAGCGCGTCCGCCGGCACTGTTACCGGCTTGCTATCGTCTGCCATGGCAAGTTCCGAGCCTCCGCAAGCGATTGAGCATCCTATGGTTTGGCGAACGCCAAAGCCTGCTGGTAAGTGCGAAGATCCTCCCGCACCATCTCACGCACCAATTCGCGGAATCTAACATGGGGTTCCCAGCCGAGTATCTTTCTCGCCTTGGTAGCGTCTCCCACCAGCAAATCGACCTCGGCGGGCCGATAGAAGTTCTCGTCCACCACAACATACTGGCGATAATCGAGGTCCGCCTCCGCAAAGGCTAATTCGCAAAACTCCCGCACCGAGTGGGTCTCCCCGGTGGCGACCACATAGTCGCTTGGATTGGGCTGCTGCAACATACGCCACATGGCATCGACGTATTCACGGGCATGGCCCCAATCGCGCTTGGCCTCGAGATTCCCCAACCGCAGTTCCTTAGCCCGGCCGCAGGCGATGCGGGCCACGCCCGAAGTGATCTTACGTGTGACAAACTCAAAACCGCGGCGGGGAGACTCATGATTGAACATCATCCCGCTCACCGCGAATGCGCCGTATGCCTCGCGATAGTTTCGTGTCAGGTCGAACCCGCATACCTTGCTGATACCGTAACTGGACCGCGGGTGGAACCGGGTGCTTTCCGTCTGCGGCACCTCGTCCGCGTTGCCGAACATTTCGCTCGAACCGGCAAAGTAGAAGCGGCATTTCGGAGCCAGTTGGCGTAAGGCTGCCAGCAGATAATGGGTGCCGTTGATATTGGCGTTCAGAGTGGAGAACTCGTCGTCAAACGAGTAACTCACAAAACTCTGTGCGGCGAGATGATAAACCTCATCGGGTGCCACCTTGGCAACTACCTGGATCAAGCTGGCGAAGTTTTCGAGTGATCCCGCATGCAGGATGAGGCGGTCCCGCACCTGGGCCAGCCGCGCCAGGCGGTGCTCCGGATCTTCCAGCGCCACCCTTCGTACAATCCCGTGGACCTCATAGCCTTTGGAGATGAGGAGCTCGGAAAGGTAGGAACCATCCTGCCCGGTAATCCCCGTAATCAGCGCGCGCTGGGCCATTGCTACCCATCGTAACCCAACTGGCCTCGGTGATCGGTCCGCGACTCGCGCCGGATGCGCGGTTGCCAACTTCTGCTAACGCGATCCCGAGACAACCCGCGAAAAGAAATCGAGCGAACGGCGAGCTCCGTCCGGCCACGAGAACCGGCGCGCACGGATGCGGCCATCCGCGCCCAGGCGCGCGCGCAGCGACGGTGATGTGAGAATGTTCTCGATCGCGGCCTGTAATTCGGCCTGGCTGCGAGGGTCCACCAGGAGTGCCGCGCCGCCGGTGATCTCAGGCAGCGACGACACACCCGAGGTAATAACCGGAATGCCGGCCGCCATCGCTTGCGCCACCGGAAATCCGAATCCTTCGTAAAGCGACGGATAGACAAAAGCAGTGGCGCCCGCGAAAAGGGCCGGCAATTCGATTTCGGGCACGTATCCCAGGTAGCGCACATTGCGTGACGGGTTTTCCAGCCGCGCCAAGGTCGCCGGGCCCGACCAGCCGCGCGGACCCGCCACCACCAGATCGAATTCGCCGGCGACTGACGACGACAGGCCGGTGTAGGCGTCAAGCAGCAAGTCGACGTTTTTTCTTGGCTCGATGGTTCCTACATACAGTAAGTATGGGCGCGTCAGGCGGTGTTGGCGCCGCACCGCATCCACACTGTCCTGGCTGACGCAAGAGTATACTTCCGGAACCCCTGGGTAAATTACAGTTATTCTCTCTTCCGGAATTCGCAGCAGCCGCACCGCATCGTTGCGGGAGTTTTCCGAGATGGCGATCAGACCGTCGGCGCGTTGCCAGATTCTTTTCGCGAACTCGCGCTCAGCGGCGAGAGTGGCGGGTAGATGGGTTTCGGGGACCAGCCAGCAAGTGAGATCGTAGATGGTTGCCGTCAGCTTGGCCCGCCTGGGCGGATGGATCACCTTCGACGCGTGAAACACGCTGCTGTTGAGAAACAGCGGCTGCGTGAATGCCGCCGGGAGCCGATTGATCCAAAAGTAGAGGCCCAGGCGCAGCGCCGCAGCGCCACGGCCCGTCACGGCTTCTTCATGATCCAGACTGGAGGCCGCTCCCAGAAAGGGAAACAGCCGCACGTCCGCTCCCGGCTCCCTCTGCAAATGCTGGATCCAGTAGTACAGGTAGTTCTTCACCCCGGCACTTCTGAAAAGCAACGGTAAGGCGTCTATCGTGATCCGCATTGCTGACAAGACCGTCCGCCGCTGAACAAAAGAGCCGCCAAGCACTCAGTATAGTCGCTTGAGGGCCGGAACCAGGAGCTTGCTGAAAAAACCACTCGCTGACGGTCGTGGCTCCGAAAGGCTCCCGGATTCGGCGGCGCTTACGGCGCCGCGCAGCCACTTCCGGTTGATAACGCTTCTGCGGGACGGCCGGCTGACGGCCGCTGAACCTGCGCCCGCAGGCGAGAGACCGTCAAATTCGCCAGCCTGATTCTGATAATATCTCTGGAATGGCGCCAGCTAACGTATATCCACCGAGCCGTGATTTCTCGAGCCGCGCTCATGTGCAAAGCATGGACGCGTACCGGGCACTCTACCGGAGGGCCGCGGAAAAGCCCGAAGAATTCTGGGGCGACCTGGCGGAGAAAGAACTCTTCTGGTTTCAGAAGTGGTCGCACGTGTTTGAGTGGCATCCGCCGTTCGCCAAGTGGTTTGTTGGCGGGAAGACCAACGCATCCTACAACTGCGTGGACCGGCATCTGACGACGCATCGAAAGAACAAGGTGGCCATTTTATGGGAGGGCGAGCCGGGCGACCAGCGCCAGATCTCCTACCAGGAATTGCACCGGCTGGTGTGCCGCTTCGCCAACGTGCTGAAGGGGCGAGGGCTGAAGAAGGGCGACCGCGCCATCATCTATATGGGCATGGTGCCGGAGCTGACCGTATCGCTGCTAGCCTGCGCGCGGCTGGGGGTGATCCATAGCGTGGTATTCGGCGGCTTCTCGGCGGAGGCTTTGAAGGCGCGCATCCAGGACCTGGAAGCTCAGGTGGTGATCACTGGCGATGGCGCCTGGCGTCGCGGCAAGGAGGTGCGCCTCAAGGAGGCGGTGGACGAAGCGCTTACCGAATGCCCCAGCGTCAAGGACGTAATTGTGCTCAAGCGCACCGGCGGCACCACCACGATGAAGGAGGGCCGCGACCATTGGTGGCACGATCTGGATCAAGGCGTGAGCGAAGTCTGCGCCGCCGAGGAACTGGATAGCGAGCATCCGCTGTACGTGCTGTATACTTCCGGGACCACAGGCAAGCCGAAAGGTATCGTTCATACCACGGCCGGTTACTTACTGCAAGTAACCGCGAGCATGAAGTGGGTCTTCGACCTGCGGGACGAAGACACGTTTTGGTGCACGGCCGATATCGGCTGGGTGACCGGCCACAGCTACATCGTCTATGGGCCGCTTTCGGCCGGCGCCACCACCGTGATGTACGAAGGGGCGCCCGACTTTCCGCAGCCCGATCGTTTTTGGCGCCTGATCGAGAAATACCGCATCAACATCTTGTACACCTCGCCCACGGCCATCCGGTCCTTCGTCCGGCAGGGCGACCAGTGGCCCAACGAGCACGACATGTCGAGCCTGCGCCTGCTCGGTTCGGTCGGCGAGCCGATCAATCCAGCGGCTTGGGAATGGTATTACAAGGTGATCGGGAAGGAGCGCTGCCCGATCGTCGACACCTGGTGGCAGACCGAGACCGGCGCCATCATGATCTCGGCCATGCCGGGCGCAGTGTCGCTCAAGCCCGGCTCCGGATCGCTGCCGCAACCGGGTATTCTGTGCGATGTGGTCGACCTGATGGGCAAGCCGGTGGGCGACAATGCGGAAGGCTTCCTCGTCATCAAGCGGCCGTGGCCCAGCATCGCGCGCACGCTGTGGGGCGATCCGGATCGCTACCGGCAGCAGTATTGGGAACGCATCGACGGCGTTTACATGACCGGCGACGCGGCGCGGCGAGACGAAGATGGCTACTATTGGATCCTCGGCCGCGTCGACGACGTGATGAATGTGAGCGGCCACCGGTTGAGCACCATGGAGATCGAATCCGCGCTGGTGCGGCATCCGGCGGTGGCGGAAGCCGCCGTGGTGGGCAAGCCGCACGAGATCACCGGCCAGGCCGTGGCTTGTTTCGTAACCTTGAAGAAGGGCAATTGGAACCACCACGAGTTGGGCGAAGACTTGCGCAAGTGGGTGGCGCACGAAATCGGCAGCTTCGCCAAGCCGGAGCAGATCCGCTTCACCGATGCGCTGCCGAAGACGCGCAGCGGTAAGATCATGCGCCGCCTGCTGCGCGAAATTGTCACCTCGAACACCGTCGCCGGCGATGTGACCACGCTCGAGGATCTTTCCGTGGTGACGCGCCTGTCCGCGCAGCACGACGAAGACTAGGCCACGAGTCTCCGGCCAACCACGAACTTGCGCCAGCCGACGATGAATACCAGACCGGCTAAGGCCAAAATGCTTGTGGTCGGTGCCGGAGTGACCGGAGGCGACGTGATACTGGATATGAACACGGCGCCGCTCACTGTAGAGCCGCCGATAGTGACATTGGTTGCGTAGCCTGGGCCGCCATAATTGTAAGCGTAGAGATTGACGATCGCGGCCCCGCTGGCAGTTTCGAACTCGAAACCGGTATCGACTGTGCCGGCTGGAAGCACGGAGGGATCGGTATAAAAATTATCGGATCCCCCGAAGCCTGGCACAAGGCCGACTACGGCGGCGCCGTTGAACGTACCGGTGACGCCGGTCACGTGAAAGACTCCGCCGGAGGACGTTCCGGTCAATGTCAGCGACGCTGTATTCGAAAAAGCATCGGTGTAGACGACCGTCAGAGTGTCCGCCTGGGCGGAGGCCAGGGCGACGGCAAACACAGCGATAGGAATAATGGTTCGCACCAAAGACGAACTGAGCTTCTTTATGCCGCGCGCGAAGGCGGGGCTGTCTAAAGCAGCGAGACGCTGCGGGGGAGATTGTTTATCAATCGGGGACACGGGGTAACGGGTTATCACATACAGCAGTATAAGTTCCCTCACTCTCGAATCCAATGTCGTTTCCGGCGACTTTTGTGAACATTAACCTGTGCGGATTTGATACACGTTCTCTATCGAAGGCGGCGGGGAAACCAAACCCGGGCCAGCCGTGCAAGAGACATATAATCAAGGCTCGGGTGTACGATCATCGCGCACGGATGCGCGGGCGTCGCGGACGCCATCCAGCCGCGCCTGCGCACCATAACACGGAGACAAGGAATCATGAAAACAGCTTTGCGATGGGCCGCCATTCTGGCGGTGTCCGCCGCCGCAGCGGCGCTTTGCGCCCAGACCAGGGAGCATCTGCTCCCCCGACTGGTGCACAAGGACGGTCGCTACGCTTTGTTTGTGGATGATGCACCGTACCTGATGTTGGGCGCGCAGGTGGGCAACTCGAGCGCCTGGCCCGGCGTGCTTCCCAAGGTCTGGCCGGCCATCACGTATCTGCATGCCAACACGGTCGAGATGCCGGTGTACTGGGAACAGTTCGAGCCGCGGCCGGGGCAGTTCGACTACACGGTGACGGATACGCTCCTCGCCCAGGCGCGCCAGCATCGCGTGCACCTGGTCCTGTTGTGGTTCGGACTCTATAAGAACGGCAGCCAGCACTACACGCCGGAATGGATGAAGCTGGATCCGCAACGGTACCCGCACATCGTCGATCAAAACGGCCGCGACGTCGATTCGCCGTCGCCTTACGCGAAGGCGTCGCTCGATGCCGATATCCACGCGTTCACCGCGTTCATGCGGCACCTCAAGGCTGCCGATACGGAGCACACGGTGCTGCTGGTGCAAGTGGAAAATGAGGCCGGTACGTGGCAGATCCAGCGCGACTACTCGGCCGTCGCCAACAAGCTTTTTGAAGCGCCGGTTCCCGCCGACGTGCTGGCAGCCATGCACGTGCCCGCCACCACGCCCGCGCCGAGCTGGAAAGAAGCGTTCGGCGCCGAAGCCGAGGTGTGTTTCCACGCCTGGTCGGTAGCCACCTATGTAGGCAAAGTGGCCGCCGCGGGCAAGGCGGTTTATCCTCTGCCGCTCTATGCCAACGCCGCCTTGCGGCGCGCGATCCCACCGGGCCCCCCCGGCACGTATGAAAGCGGAGGCCCGACCGATAACGTTCTGCCGATCTGGAAAGTCGCCGCGCCGACGCTGGATATCCTGGCGCCCGACATTTACGTGAACGACAGCGCGGAGTACCTGAAGGTGTTGGACCTTTACCGCCGCGACGACAATGCCTTGTTCGTGCCGGAAACCGGCCACAGCGCGGGCGTCGCCCGATTCCTGTTTTCCGCGCTCGGCCGCGGTGCCATCGGGTTTTCGCCGTTCGGCATGGATTACGTCGAAGGCGCAACCGAGGAACAGTTCAAGCCGATTGCGCAAGATTACCTTTTGATCGAGCCGATCGCCCGCCTGGTTGCGCGCCTCAACTTCGAAGGCAAGTTGCAGGCAGTGGCCGAGGAAGAAGGCAAGGTCTCGCAAACTCTCGACTTCGGCGCGTGGAAGGCCGAGGTGTCTTACGGCGCGATACGCAACAATCCGCCGCACGGCCACGACGGATCGCCCATCGGCCGCGCGCTGGTGGCTCAGCTTGGCGAGAATCAGTTCCTGGTCACCGGACTCTTTTCGCGCGTCGACTTCCGCCCCAGCGCGCCGGAGAAGCAGCGCCAGTTCCTCCGCGTCGAGGAGGACACTTACGAGAACGGCGCCTTCAAAATGATTCGCATCTGGAATGGCGACGAAACCGATTGGGGACTCAATTTCCGTTCGGAGCCGGTGCTGCTGCGCGTCTCGCTGGCAACTTTCTGAACGGCCGGGAACACACTGTAACATCACAAGTGAAGTCCTATGAAATCCTATCTCGCACTTAGTAGGTCATTTCGCAGTTACGACAATGTTCTCTCGCGCGGCCCGCGGGCGAGGCATGCCTCACCCCTACAAACCACCGACCGTAGGGGCCGGGTATGCCCGGCCCGGCCCACCGCGAAGCACTCGGCCGGCATCGTTGTTCTTGCCCTCGCCGTATTTCTGTCTGCGCCTGCTCTATGTGCCGCGGCCGACGGCGTAGCCGCAACCCCGCCCATGGGCTGGAACAGTTGGGATTGCTACGGCACCACAGTGACTGAGGCCGAGGTGAAGGCCAACGCCGATTACATGGCGCACAAGCTGAAGCAGCATGGCTGGCACTACATCGTGATCGATATCGAGTGGTCGGAGCCGAATCCCAAGGCGCACGGCTACCGGCAGAATGCCGCGCTGGAAATGGATGCTTACGGCAGGCTCATCCCCGCCGTGAACCGCTTCCCGTCCGCCGCCGATGGACGCGGCTTCCGGCCATTGGCCGACTATGTTCACGGCCTCGGCCTCGATTTCGGCATCCACATCATGCGCGGCATTCCGCGGCAGGCGGTGAAGGCCAATCTGCCAATTCTCGGCACCAAGTTGCACGCGGCCGAGATCGCGAACGTCAACTCCACCTGCCCGTGGAACAGCGACATGTATGGCGTCGATATGAGCCGCCCAGGCGCGCAGGCTTACTACGATTCTCTGCTCAAGCTATATGCCGGTTGGGGCGTAGATTACATCAAGGCTGATGACATCGCGCGACCTGCTCACCGCGAAGAGATTGCCGCGTTGCACCGCGCCATCGGGAAGGCCGGGCGGCCGATCGTGCTCAGCCTCTCGCCGGGTCCAGCGATGGTGAAGGACCTGGAATTCCTGCAGGAGAACGCGAACATGTGGCGCATCTCCGACGATTTCTGGGACGATTGGCGGCTGCTGCGGCAGAATTTTATCCTGATGTCGATCTGGAGCGGCGTTGGGCGCCCAGGCGCGTGGCCCGATGCCGACATGCTGCCGCTCGGCCGCATCGGCATACGCGCCGAGCGCGGCGAAGCGCGCAACTCAAAATTCACGCGGGATGAGCAGCGCACACTGATCAGCCTTTGGTCCATTGCGCAGTCGCCCTTGATGTTCGGCGGCGATCTGCCATCTAATGACGAGTTCACCGAATCGCTGATCACCAATGACGACGTGCTGGCGGTAGATCAGACCGGCACGCACGGCGGAGCCTTCGCGGAAGGCGGCGACAGCGTCATCTGGGCGGCCGATGCTCCCGGTGGCACGAAGTTTTTCGCCGTTTCTAACGTGGGCGACCGTGGCCCGACCGACATTCGCGTCGATTGGCCCGCGCTCGGCATGCCGGCCAATTGCACCCTGCGCGACCTCTGGCAGCGCGCGGAGGTAAGCGCGATTCGCGGCGGCTACACGTTTCACGTAACGCCGCACGCTTCGGGCCTCTATAAGTTGACGCCGGCCAAATAGCGTCCTGAGGCTTCATCCACCGCCGCTACCCAGGGGCTAAAGCCCGATTCTCACTATCGTTGCGGCCCGGCTGAAGCCGTTCCCTGATACAGGACTACCACTAACATCCCCCAAGTTGTCCCGCGAGCGTCGACATGAGTGGCAACCGGTGCGCGTAAAGAACCGGCGGCGAAACCGCCGGCGTTGCCGAAATCGGTCGCCTGTTTCTCGCTACGATAGAAACACCATGGCAGGCCGCAAGCGGGACAGACGCCCTTACCCGGTTTTCCCTCTGCAATCCTGGGAAGCGTTTTTGAAGCTGATCACCAAACCGCCATACTCGCACTGGGCGTTCCGCGGGGAGCGCAATGAGCGCGGGCCGCTCTATAGCTCGCTCTCCCTCTACCTGCGGAATTTCGGCGTGGCGCCGGAGGCGTGGCCGTCGCAGGAGGAGCGCATTTTGCGGATCTTCAAGCGCAAGGCGCACCAGTTTCTGCCGCGGCCACCGGAATGGGACGACGACTTTGAATGGCTGGCCCTGATGCAGCACCACGGCGCGCCGACCCGTTTGATCGATTTCACCTGGTCGCCCTACGTGGCGGCTTTTTTCGCGCTCGAGCACACCCTTGCCGAAGGCGTGGTCTGGGCCATGAACCCGGCGCGCATCGACAGCAGCCGCGCCCGCAAGCCAGTGCGCACGGACCTGCGCGCCGAAGGCAGCTTCCGGCGCTATTTTCTGCAAGGCCGCCACCGGTTCATCTGGATGGGCGAGCCCCACACGATGAATCGCCGCCTGATCGCGCAATCGGGAACCTTCGCCGTGCCCGGCGTGCTGAACATGCCGCTGGGTGAAATCCTCAGCGATGCCGATCAGGAAAACATTCTGGCCAAGTTCGTTCTCTCTCACTCGATGCGCGAAGTGGCTCTGCGCGAGTTGTACCGCATGAACATCACCTACGCGACCTTATTTCCGGACCTCGATGGCCTGGCGAAATCGATGGGTTACGAACTGGAGTTTCATTGGGGCTACAATCCGCGGACCATGGAGCGTTACGACACGTAGCGGCTCGCCTTACGCGAAGCCGGCGCCCATTTCCGCCAGTTGCGCGGCGGTGAGCGGCTGCTCGGCCTGAAAGCTGGGGTGATCGATCACAATCCGCGCGCCGCTGGTCCAGCGCGCCTGCTGCTCCGGCGTCAGCCCAGGTGGCAGGGCAAATGATAGGCGACGCTGCAGCGGGACTTGCCTACCGCAGTTTGCGGGTCCAAGCGGCCAGCGCTGCCAGTTGATCTTGAATGAGTTTCTTGGTCTGCTCGTCGGTCAGGTTTCCCGCCGCGTCGAACTTCTGCGGCGCGCCGCTGATCATTACTTCGGGCTTGTTCAACGGGAGCATGTCGAGGAACACGAAACACTGCCGCAAGTGGTACTGCGCCCGCGCCGTTCCGAACGGGCTCGGCGAAGCGCCCATCACCGCGACCGGTTTGCCCTGCCAGCAACTGTCGCCATACGGCCGCGATCCCCAGTCAATCGCGTTCTTCAGCACGCCGGGAATCGAGTAATTGAACTCGGGCGTAACGAACAGAATCGCGTCCGCCGCGCGGACCCGCGCCTTCAATTCGGTAACGCGCGCCGGCGGCGACATCTCGTGATCCTGGTTGTAGACGGGAATGCCCTCGAGATCGAAAATCTCTACCCGCACTCCCTCCGGCGCCAGCGCCTGCGCCGCGCGCAACACAGCGCGGTTCAACGAACTCATGCGCAAGCTCCCGGCAATCCCCAAAACCGTCACTGTTTGTTCCACCAGTTCACTAAGATGCGCGCTATCTTCGAAAGGATGCGGGCGTCGGCATTCTGCGCCGCTTCATTAGCTCCCCAGCCGCGCACGTTATCATAGATAGGAAAGCATCTCCCGCATGGCCGTGAAACCCGATCCGCAAATAGGCGTCAATAGCTGGCTCGAAGAAGAACTCTACCGGCAATACCTTCGCGACCAGTCGGCCGTAGACGAAAGCTGGAAAGAAATATTCGACTCGAACGGCGGAAGCGAGGCTCCTGCCGCTGCCAGGCCAGCCGGCAGCCAGTCGCAGCCTGGTGGGGCAGCGGCCGGCCAGCCAACTCCACCCGCCCTCGAGCCGCCCGCCGGTGGCCAGTTGCAGCCGCTGCGCGGCGCCGCCGGCCGGATCGCGGAAAACATGGCGGCCAGCGTTTCCATCCCCCTCGCCACCTCGCAGCGCACCATCGCGGTCAAAGTGATGGACGAAAACCGGCGCATCATCAACCAGCACCGCGCCGTCCTCGGCTTGAGCAGGGTGTCGTACACGCACCTGATCGGTTGGGCGGTGGTCAAGGCGATCGAGGCGGTTCCCGGCCTCAACCAGGCATACGCGGAAAAAGATGGAGCGGCCTACCGCGTGATGCATCCGCAGGTCAATCTGGGCGTAGCGGTGGACGCCGCCGGCAAGGATGGCGCGCGCAACCTGCTGGTGCCCAACATCAAGAACGCCGGCGCGCTGAACTTCCAGGAATATCTGAACAGCTTCGACGACCTGGTCGCCCGCGCCCGCACCGGCAAGCTGGTCACCGCGGATTTTCAGGGCACCACGATCTCGCTGACCAACCCCGGCACGGTGGGCACCATGTCTTCCAACCCGCGCCTGATGCCCGGCCAGGGCGCTATCATCGCCACCGGAGCCATCGACTATCCGGCCGAATACCACGGCACCGCCGCCGAGACCCGCGCCATCCTGGGCATCAGCAAGGTGATGACCCTCACCTGTACCTACGACCACCGCATCATTCAGGGCGCCGAATCGGGGGCATTCCTCGGCAGAGTGCAGGCGCTGCTCGATGGCCAGGACAGCTTCTACGAAGAGGTCTTCGATCACCTGAAGATCCCGCATCAGCCGGTGCATTGGGAGACCGACCGCCGGCCGCGGCTGCCCGGCGCCGCTTCCGCGCGCACCGGCGAAATCGCCAAGGAAGCCGGCATCATGCAGATGATCAACGCCTACCGCGTGCGCGGTCATCTCATCGCCGACCTCGACCCGCTCGGCCACGAGCCGAGCTATCACGCCGAGCTCGATCCGGAAACTTACGGCCTCACCATCTGGGACCTGGACCGCGAATTCCTCACCGGCAGCCTCGGCGAAGCCATCGGCGAAGCCGGGCCCAAGCCGCTCGCCACCCTGCGCGAGATTCTGGAAACGCTGCGCGAAACCTACTGCGGCAAAATCGGCTGCGAGTACATGAACATTCAGGTGCCGGAACAGAAGCGTTGGTTGCAGCAGCGCATGGAGCCGGGCAAGAACCACTGGCCGCTCGCTCCCGAAACGCGCCTCCGTATTCTGCGCAACCTCGTCGCCGCGGAGGGCTTCGAACACTTCCTGCACTCCCGCTTCGTCGGCCAGAAACGTTTCGCGCTGGAAGGCGGCGAGACCGCGCTCGCCATCCTGGAAGAGGTGCTGGAGCGCGCCAGCGGCGGCAACGTCCATGAGGTCGTCATCGGCATGGCGCATCGCGGCCGCCTCAACGTCCTCGCCAACGTGGTAGGCAAGGATTTGAAGCAGCTCTTCTCCGAGTTCGAGGGCGACATCGATCCTTCGAGCACGCAGGGCTCCGGCGACGTCAAATACCACCTCGGCGCCTATAGCGTGCGCCGCTGCGAAAACGGCCGCGAAATCGCGGTTTCGGTTGCCCCCAACCCCAGCCATCTGGAAGCGGTGGACCCGGTGGTGGAGGGCATCGTGCGCCCCAAGCAGGACCACCTCGGCGACACCGCCCGCGAGCGCGTCATCCCGCTGTTGATCCACGGCGACGCCGCTTTCGCCGGTCAGGGCGTGGTGGCGGAGACGCTCAACCTCTCGCAACTCGACGGCTATTCGACCGGCGGCACTATTCACCTCATCATTAACAACCAGATCGGATTCACCACCCTGCCCGATGAATCGCGCTCCACGCCATACTCGACCGACGTGGCGCGCGGCGTGCAGGCGCCGATTTTCCATGTCAACGGCGATAGCCCGCAGGCCGCCGTCCGCGTGACGCAGATCGCCTTCGATTACCGCCAGAAGTTCAAGACCGACGTGGTAATCGACATGATCTGCTATCGCCGCCACGGGCACAACGAAGCTGACGACCCCAGCTACACGCAGCCTATCCTGTACCGCAAGATCAAAGAGCACCCCTCGGTAGCCACGCTTTACGCGGAGCGCCTGGTGCGCGAGGGCGTGGCGACCGCCGAAGACGTTGCCGCCATGCGCCGCGAGGTCAGCCAGCGCCTCGAGGCCGGCTATGACGCGGCGCAGGCGCAGGCCGAGCATTACGAGTTGCAGGAATTGAGCGCGGTCTCCACCGGCGAAATCTCCGCCTTCTGCCCGCGCACCGCCGTCAACCAGCAGGTCCTTGAGCGGGTGATTCGCGGCATCACCAATTTTCCCGACACCTTCCACCTGCATCCCAAGCTGCGCGGCTTCGTAGAAAAGCGCCGCAATGCCATTGCCCAGGGGACGCCGCTCGATTGGGCGCTGGCCGAATCGCTCGCCTTCGGCACGCTGGCGCTCGAAGGCACCGCCGTCCGCCTCAGCGGCCAGGATTCCGGCCGCGGCACGTTCAGCCAGCGCCATCTGGCGTTCTACGATTACGAAACCGGCAAGCGCTACATTCCCATGCAGCACATTTCGCCGGACCAGGCGCGTTTCGATGTCTTCGATAGCTCGCTGAGCGAATACGCCGTGCTCGGCTTCGAATTCGGCTACAGCGTGGCCGATCCGCTTACGCTGGTCATCTGGGAAGCGCAGTTCGGCGACTTCGCCAACGGCGCGCAGATCATGATCGACCAGTTCATTTCCTGCGCCGAATCCAAGTGGGGACAGCCGAGCGGCCTGGTGATGCTTCTGCCGCACGGCTTTGAAGGGCAGGGCCCCGAGCATTCCAGCGCCCGCATCGAGCGCTTCCTGGTCCTCAGCGCCGAAAACAACATGCAGGTGTGTAACTGCACCACTCCGGCGCAATACTTCCACTTACTGCGCCGCCAGATGTATGGCGGCTCCGACCGCCGCGGCGTGCGCAAGCCGCTGATCATCTTCACCCCCAAGAGCCTGCTGCGCCATCCGCGCGCCGTTTCCACCGTGCACGATTTTGCGACCGGCGGCTTCATCGAAATCCTGGGCGAACTCAGCACCGATCCGCAGCGCATTTCACGCGTGGTCTTCTGCTCCGGCAAAATCTACTATGACTTACTGCTGGCTCGCGAGGAGCGCAAAGCGGATCACGTGGCGCTGGTGCGCGTGGAACAGCTTTATCCGTTCGCCGCCAGCCAGGCCGCCGACATCCTGCTGCACTACCCGCTCACCGCCGAGATCGTCTGGGCCCAGGAGGAGCCTAGAAACATGGGCCCCTGGCGCTACATACACGAGCAGATGCAGCCCCTGGCCGATTCGACCCGCCGCGAGATCCGCTACGTCGGCCGCGCCGAATCCGCCAGCCCCGCCACCGGCTCCGGCAAGCGCCACCAGCAGGAGCAGCACGAAATCGTCGACGACGCGCTGACGCCCGGCGCCCTCTCGCAGACCAAACGGGTGAGGCTGGTGGCGAAGAGGAAGAAGTAGGGGTACGATAAGTCTGTCTGTCCGGTAATCGGACCTTCAAGTGAGCCTTTTCTGATGGCTGATATCAACCTCACGCAGGATGAAGCCGATAAGCTGATGGCAATGGAAAAACGTGCCGTCGATGAAAAGGAATTGCTCTTTCCGCCGCCGGCCGAGAGGCTCGCAGTTGAGTTGACCTCGCTCGACAAGCGGGAAAAGTTCATGCTCGACGTGACACGCGGAGAAATTAAACTCACGAAAGCCACCTACCAGAACCGGGCGAGGGTAGCGATTATCCTCATTCGGCTGGACCTTGATGGTCCGCCGCACCGGAATCCCGACGGCGCAGAAGTCCCGTGCCCGCACCTACACATGTACCGTGAAGGCTACGGCGATAAGTGGGCGGTTCCGGCCCCTCCTGCCACGTACACGAACACGCTGAACCTTTTTGCAACGTTCGAAACGTTCATGGAGCAGTGCAACGTCACTGACCCGCCTAGAATTCGGAAGGGGCTGTTTTCATGACGACGGCGCAGGAGATCGAGAAACTTCTGAACGATTATCGTGCGTGGCTGAAGGACAAAACGACGCTCCGCGAAGTCAATGACTCTTGGGTCGAGATCACGACGCCTTACCTTGACCGCCATAACGACGCGCTCCAGATTTATGCCCGCGCGGAAAACGGTGGCTACCTTCTTACTGACGATAGCTATACCATTCAGGACCTCGAAGCGTCCGGCTGCAGTCTCAACACGGGTAAGCGGGAACGCCTCTTGAAAATGACGCTGAACGGCTTCGGCGTTCGGATGAACAAAGAAGCCCTTGAAGTTCACGCATCCCCTGACAACTTTCCGTCCCGAAAACACAATCTCATTCAGGCTATTCTCGCCGTGAACGACTTGTTTTACCTTGCTCAGCCGTTTGTTGCGAGTCTGTTTCTTGAAGATGTTATCGCATGGCTCGACGACGGCGATATCCGCTACACGCCAAAGGTGAAATTTACTGGCATCAGCGGGTTCGACCATCTATTCGATTTTGTTATTCCAAGGTCCCCCGGCAGGCAGCCGGAACGCATTGTGCAGGCGATCAATAGCCCAACGCGAGACACGGCAGAGGCGTTCATCTATAAATGGAGCGACACCCGCGAGGTGCGGCCCCCTGAATCGAAGGCTTACGCCGTTCTCAATGATTTCGAGCAGCCGATTTCAGGCGGGGTGCTGGATGCATTCCGCAACTACCACATACAGCCGGTGCCATGGAGCCGCCGCGCCGAAGTCGTCACTGAGCTTGCCGCATAGAAAGCGGAGAGAATCATGGCGCAGAGAAAAAAACTGCCGCCCATCCATCCGGGCGAACCGCTCCGCGACGAGCTCAACGAGATTGGGGTCAGCCTGAACGAGCTGGGGCGTGCGCTCAGGGTCCCGATGAACCGGATCAGCGCCATCGTCAACGGAAAGAGAGCCATCACCATGGACACCGCGATGCGCCTGGCCCGCCACTTCGGCACTTCGCCGCAGTATTGGTTGAATCTTCAGACAGCCTACGATCTCGAGATCGCCGCACAGGAGATCCAGTCGCAGATCGACAGGGAAGTCCTGCCACGAAACGCGGCCTGAACCGCCCGCGCTATATGCCACGCTGAGACTACGAAGCAGGCGGCAAATCGGCCCGCGGAAGGCCGCGCGCGGCGCAACCCGGCCATAATGGAAAGAGGTGGGGTCATGGGTCTCTGGTTGAATCAGGTCGATCGCCGGCCGCGGAGGCGCCGCGAGACGCGCGCTTCGCGTTGCGCCGGGCTCCTGCTAGCGGCCATCTGCGCCGGCGGTGCGGCACACGCGGCCACACCGGTCGCGTTAGTGAATCCCGGCATGGAGGAGCCATACGAAGCCGTGAATCTGAACGGCGGCGCCATCTCCGGCCAACTGGCTAACGGGTGGATCGAAAACTCGGCCTGGGCGAACGCGGCCGTCCAATACTCCGAAGAGAACAACAACCCACATAGCGGATCGGCGTGCCAGAAGGTGGTCGTGACCAGCGTGGGCACCGGCCGGGCACAGTTCTATCAGCGATTTCAACTGCAGGCCGGCAACATCTACACCGCCTCTGTCTGGTTGCGTGGAGATCCCGGCTTGCAGGTTTCGCTGGTCATTCAGCAGGGCACCGACCCCTATGCCACTTACATCCAGAGCTCGATGGCTCTGACCGCCGATTGGCAGCAACTTGTCGCGACGGGTTACATCACCGTCAACCAACCGGCGTACCTGATGGTCGCCATCCCCGCTCCCGGCACCGTATGGGCGGATGACTTTGCACTTTCCTTTGCGCCCGGAACCTTCGCGCCCACGCCTCGCATCGGCCCGATTCCTACCACGTTCTTCGGCATGCACGTGGAGAACTTCCTCGAAAGCCAGCTCCTCAACAGCGGCTTCGAGCCACCTTATGTTTCGGCCGGCGTTAACAACCCGATTTCGGGCAACATCGCAGCGAACTGGTCCGACAACTCCTCGTGGGGCGTTCCCAATCCCACCGTGACGTATTCGGAGGACGACGACAATCCGCATAGCGGCACGGCTTCCCAAAAGGTGAGCGTGCAAACCGTGCCGGCCGGCGACGCAGTGCAATTGGTCCAATCGATCACCGTGATTCCGGGCCAGTCCTACACCCTTTCCGCATGGTTGCGCGGCGACCCGGGAATGAAGGTCAACCTGATCCTGCAGGATGCCAACACGCCGTACACCCATTACGGAGGTGGAACCCAGGCCACGCTCACCGCCGACTGGCAGCAGTTCAGCGTGCAAGGAACCGTGAACGATACGGGCAGCATCCTGCTCATGTTTCAGGCTTCGCAAGCCGGCACGTTCTGGGTGGACGACGTGCAATTCACCGATGCCTCCGGCGCCCCGGTCTCGGGCGGCGTCCCATGGCCCCCGGACAAATTCGGCACCCTGCGGCTGTGGGACACCGGCACCGCGTGGACCTCGCTCGAACCGCTGAAGGGCGTGTGGAACTGGCAGCCTCTCGACACTTGGGTGGCCGCCGCGGAGCAGCACGGCGTGCCGGACATTCTGCTTACGCTCGGCCAGACCCCGCCCTGGGCATCCTCCAATCCAAACGACGTCAATTACGTTGGCGCCGGCGCCCCCGCACCGCCCACCGACAATCAGGACTGGCGCGACTACATCACCGCGGTCGCCCAGCGCTACAAAGGGCGCATCCGCTATTACGAGATCTGGAACGAGCCGAACGATCCCACTTACTACACCGGAAGCGTGGACGAGTTAGTGGAACTTACCAAGGAAGCTTACGGTATTCTCAAGCAGGTGGACCCGGGTAATACCGTCCTTTCCCCGGCGGCCTATGCGCCGGGTTACCTGGAGCAGCTTCTGCAAGCCGGCATGGCGCCGTATGTCGACATGATTGCCTATCACTTCTACGAGACCCCGCCGGAGGCGGCCGCCACCGACATCGCCAACGTGAACCTGGTGATGGCCGCAAATGGCGTGAGCGCGATTCCCGTCTGGGCTACTGAAGGCGCCACTGGCGACACCACCGAGCCCGAGGATCTGGCCGCGGCCTACCTGGTGCGCAAGTATCTCGTCCAGCTCGCATTCGGTTCTATTCGCTTCGACTGGTACGCCTGGGGCAAGGCCACCACTTTCTGCGTGGGCACGGAAGAAAACGACCCGCGGGTTCTCACCGAGGCCGGCCGCGCGTTCGGCATCCTGCTGAACTGGCTGCGCGGCGCCTGGCTCACCGGCGCCTCCATCGATGCCTCGCAGACGTGGCAGATTGGCCTGACCCTGCCCGGCGGCAACCGCGGGCTGATTGTGTGGAACCCCAACACAACCGTGTCGTTCGCCATCCCCGGCACTTTCCACTCCGTTTCCCAACACGATATTCTCGGAAACGTCACCGCCGTTGAAGGATCCACCGTAACTATCGGTTACTCACCGGTCTTATTGACCAGTCACCAGCAACGCTGGCGATGAGGCAGCGCCCTATACCGGGCTATCGGCCCAGGGTGCCTACCAAGCCGCGGGTCCAGACATCGGCTAGGGTGAACGCCATCATGATGAACAGCCAGAGGAAGGCGCCGGCGGCGGCGAGTCGAGTCAGCTTGGTGCTGTAGCGCATGTGCATGAAGAACAGCGCCACCAGCAGCATCTTGATGGCGGCAATCAGTAGCGCCACCACCACGCTGAAAGCGCCCAAATCGACGTAGGCAACCGTCGTGGTGATGGCGGTGAGGGCCAACAGGATCAGCCAGACAACCGTATAGGTCTTGACGGAATCGACGTGTTCGTTCATGGCAAGTTCATGTGTCGGTCAATCAGGTAGAGCAGGGGAAAAAGGAAAATCCAGATGATGTCGACAAAGTGCCAGTAGAGGCCCGCGATGTCGACCGGCGTCATGTACTCGGCCGTGAACCGCCCACGCACGGCGTGATACAGAAGCCAGGAAAGAATGCCCACGCCCACTACCATGTGCAGCGCGTGCAGGCCAGTCATGGCGAAATAGAGCGAAAAGAAGAGTTGCGCCGGCCCCTGCTCCGCCACACCTTCGAAATGGAAGTGCGTGCCCGGAACGTGATGCTCGACGAATTTCTCGTTCCACTCGTACGCCTTGACTCCCAGGAACATCAGGCCCAGCAGCATGGTGAGGATGAGGAAAATCACCAGCGCCTTGCGCTTTCCCAATTGCGCCGAGCGCACCGCCAGCACCATGGTGAAGCTGCTGCAGAGCAGGACCGCCGTGTTGACCGCTCCGATCGTCGCATTGAGCGAAGTCGACGCCCTCCCGAATACCGTGGGATACACGTTGCGGTAAATGGTGTAAACCAGAAAGAGCCCGCCAAAGAACATCACTTCGGTGATGAGGAAGATCCACATCCCGAGAGTGGAGGTTTCCTTCTGCTGTTCAGGGGTATCGAACTGCTCGCGCAGCGCGAGCGTTTCAACCTGAGCGTGAGCTTGGTCAGCCAACTTCGATCACCTCTCCCACCACGGTGCTGTAATCGTACGCCTCATGGGTAACCACCGGGATTTCATCAAAATTGTGGACCGGCGGCGGCGATTGCGTCTTCCACTCCAGACCCGTCGCGCCCCATGGGTTGGCTCCCGCCACTTCGCCGTAGCGCAGCGACCAAAACAGGTAAATCGCCGGGAGCAGATAGCCGACCGCCAGCACGGAGGCGCCCGCCGTGGAAAGCACGTGCAGAACCTGGAATTCGGGCGGATAAAAGTGGTACCGCCGCGGCATGCCCAGGTAGCCCAGAATGAACTGCGGGAAAAACGTCAGGTTGAATCCGACAAAGATGATGGCCGCTGATAGCTTCGCCCAGCCCTCCGGATACAGGCGGCCCGTCATCTTAGGCCACCAGTAATGCAGCCCGCCCATATACGCCATGATGGTGCCGCCCACCATCACGTAGTGGAAGTGCGCTATCACGAAATAAGTGTCGGTAACGTGCACATCGAAGCCCAGGCTGGCGACAAACAGCCCGGTAAGGCCGCCGATGGTAAACAGGCCGATGAAACCGAACGCATACAGCATGGGCGTGGCGAAGGAGATGGAGCCCTTGTACAAAGTCGCGGTCCAGTTGAAGACTTTCACCGCGGAAGGTATGGCCACACAGTAGCTGAGGAACGAGAACACCAGGCCCGCGTAAACCGACTGCGTGCTGACAAACAGGTGATGCCCCCAAACCAGGAAGCCGATCACCGCGATGGCAATGCTCGAGAAGGCCACAAAATGATAGCCAAATACCGGCTTGCGCGAATAAACCGAAATCAGTTCGCTGACCACGCCCATGCCCGGCAGGACCATGATGTATACCGCCGGGTGCGAATAGAACCAGAACATGTGCTGGAACAGCACCGGGTCGCCGCCCAGGGCCGGGTCGAAGATCCCGATGTGGAAGGCGCGCTCGCAGAACACCAGCAAGAGGGTGACCGCGATCACCGGCGTGCCCAGCACCTGGATTATGGCGGTGGCATATTGGGACCACACGAACAGAGGCATGCGGAACCACGTCATGCCAGGCGCGCGCATGCGATGCACGGTGACAATGAAGTTCAGCCCCGTCAGAATGGAGGAGAAACCCGACACGAAGATGCCGATCGCGGTGGCGATCACCCAGGTGTTGGAATACGTCGTACTGTAAGGCGTGTAAAACGTCCAGCCAGTATCGACACCGCCCGCCAGCATGGCGAATATGGCGAAGAGGCCGCCGATCACCAGCAGGTACCAGCTCAACAGGTTTATGCGCGGAAAGGCTAGGTCGCGCGCGCCAATCATCATCGGCAGGAAAAAGTTGCCGAGCGTCGCCGGTATCGACGGGATGAGGAAAAAGAAAATCATCGTGATCCCGTGCATGGTGAACAGCTTGTTATAGGTATCCGAGGAGACCAGGTCGCCTTGCGGCGTCAGCAGCTCGATGCGGATCAGGGAAGCGAAAATGCCGCCGATGAAAAAGAAAAAAGTGACGGTGATGAGATACAGGATCGCGATGCGTTTGTGATCCTTCGTGAGCAGCCAGCTCTTCAGTCCGTAGCCGGCGTTCAGGTACGTTTCTCGTTCTTCGATCGCGGCGGTATTCATATGGCTATGGGTTGGTGGGCGCCGGGGTGGCGGCGCCGGGGTTTACGTTGATCTCCGCCGGAGTCGTTCCGGCCCCGATCGCCGGTCGCGGCGACAGCGATTTGATGTATTCGATAAGCTGCAGTACACCCTCTTCGGTCACCAGGCCCTGGAAGGTGGGCATCAGCGGCTGAAAACCGGCCACGATCTTCGCGTCCGGCCGCAGAATGGATTCGCGCAGATAGGCTTCGTCCGCCGTAATCGACCGTCCGTCGGCAAGCAGCACGTCCCTGCCGTAAAGTCCCACCAGGCTAGGGCAGCGGCCCGAGCCGTCGGCCTTGTGGCAATTGCCGCAAGCCAGCTCCTGGAACAGCTTCTCGCCGTTCTCCGCCAGCGACCCGAAGGCCCGGCCGCCGCTCAGCCACGCCTGGTAATCCTGCGGCTCCATGGCGTAAACCCAGCCGGTCATTCCGGAATGCTTGGTGCCACAATACTCGGCGCAGAACAAATGATACTTACCCGGCTTGGTGGCCGTGAACCAGGTGGTGGAGTAACGGCCCGGCACCACATCCTGCTTGGTGCGGAACGCGGGCACGAAGAAGCTGTGGATCGCATCCTCGGAGGTCATGGTGAGCTTGACCGGACGTCCGACGGGAATGTGCAGCTCGTTGATTTCGCGCTGCCCTTCCATGTGCTGGATCTTCCACATCCACTGCTTGGCCACCACGTACACCTGCATCGCGTCTTTGGGCGGGCGGCTTTCCTTGAAGAATATGTTGGCGCCCCATGCGAACATGATCATCGTCAGTCCGAAAGGAATCACCGACCAGGCGATCTCCAATGCCAGGCTGGCGTGGATCGGCTCCGGCAGATCGTGTTCCGAACGCCGCCGGTAGCGAATCGCGAAGTAGAAGATGGCGGCGAAAATCAGCACAATGAAGAACGCCGACACGCCGACCAGGTAATACATCAGATGGTCCACATCGGGAGCGAAATTCGATGCCCGTTCCGGCAAAAGGGGTAGAGTCATGTTCTTGCTTATCCAACCTGCCTCATGCTCTTCCGCTCGCGCGCCTCGCGGCGCAATGCGACCACGATTGCCAGGCCGCCCACTAGCACTAGAGCCACGCCAGCGCCCCGCATCAGGTTCATGGCGACTGCGCCGTACTTGCCCGTCGCCGGATCGTAGTGGAAGCAGAACAGCAGAATCGCGTCCACCGGCGTGCCGATCTTCTCGTTCGACGCCTCCACCAGGCCCAGGCGAAGATCGCGCGGCGAGTATTCCACGCCGTAGAAGTACTTCGATACCCTGCCCGCCGGGGTCAGGATCATGAGGGCGCTGGCGTGAGCGTATTGGTCGGTTGCCGGGTCGTATTTGTAATGGAACCCGATGGCATCGGTGATGGCGCGGACGTTAGCCTCCGTGCCGATGAGGAAATGCCAGCCATTGGCGGTGTTGGGCCGGTTATAGCGCCGCAGATAGTTTTGCTTCTTCGCCGCCGCCAGGTCGGGCGTATCTTTGGGATCGAAGCTGAGTGCGATCACCTCGAAATCCCTGCCCGGATTGAGCGAAACCACCTTCAGCGAGCTCTCCATTCCGTTCAGAATCTCGGTGCACAGCATCGGGCAACGGTAATAGACCGGCGCCAGCAGCACGGGCTTGCCGGGGTGGAAAAACGAGCCAAGCGGGACGTCGCGCCCGGATTCGTCGCGCACGATGGTATTGAGCGGAACCTGCGCATCCAGTTTCTGGTCGATGCCGACCCCCTTCAGCGCGCCAGGCAGAACCGGCTTCAGGTGCGAATCCTGCAAGCTGTACGAAGGCTGCATGGGTGCGGGCTGGCCGGGTTGCCCGAGCGCAGCGGCGGTTGTGAAGAGGAAACCGGCGCAGAGCGCCCCCACGGGTTTGCACCGAAGAAAACCGATCGAACGCGTCATTTCATCTTCTCCTTTGGTGCCTTCACCTCGGGCGCCAGCGCTGCTGCGGCTGCCGGAACCGGCCCTGTTGGGATCAGGCCAGCCAGCGGACCGTCGGGTGGTTGCATCTTAGGGCCGAGTCCGGACTCGGTCGGAACGCTGACGTCCGCTGCCGCACTCACCGGTTGTTCGGTCTGCCGTGAGGGCAAGTGAGACGCCGCCAGCAGATCGATTGCCCTATCGATCGGAATCCGCACGATCCCGTGCTCCCGATCCACCCAGCCGTAGCTCGACAATATCTGGCGCTCGGCCGCGCGCTGAGCTTCCAGATCCTCCCTTTCCGTGATTTCCAACTGCGGCGCCGGCGGCAGCTTGCGGGCATCCAGCCCCAGAGACTGCGTGGCGCGCGGCAGCACGCCGCCATACTTGCTTTCGAAATAGCGGAACAGCCCAAACACGAGAGCCAGCGATGTGATACACAGCAGCAGCAACGCGATGGCGAATTTGCTCACCGCCCAGACATCGGCGTCGGTGCGCTCGTGGCGCAGTTCGGGGCGGCTCAGATCGAGCGGCGTGTCTTTTGCGGCGTGCTCGTCGTGTCTATTCTCGGCCATGTTCCAAAGCCTCCCTCAGATACGGATCGTGCAGCGGCACCAGCGGCCGTTTTGCCAATTGGTTGAGGAAGTACGCCATCCAGATGCCGCCTAGCCCCAGCAGAGCACTCAAATCCATCCAGCTCAGGCCAAAGGAGCCCTTCCGGAAATGCGGCACCACCTGCCAGTAAGTGTCGACCACCCTCATCGCCAGAACGAACAGCGATATGTTTCGCAGCAGTTTGAAATTACGCTTCAGATCGCGCGACAGCAGCAGCGCGAAAGGCAGGGCAAAGTGACCGACCACGATCATCAGGGCCACGTACTGCCAGCCGCCATGCAGCCGCACCGAATACCAGGTGATTTCCTCCGGCAGGTTGCCGGCCCAGATAATCAGGAATTGCGAGAACGAAAAATACGCCCACATCATGATCACGGCAAACATCAGCTTGCCCAGGTCGTGCAGGTGGCGCGGCGTGACGACATCGGCCATCGGTTTGCGCGCCGCCAGAAACACGATCACGGTGATGAGGAAGGCCATCGCGGAAAGCGCCTGGCCACCGATGATCAGGAAACCGTACATAGTCGAGGTCCACTGCGAATTGATCGACAACACCCAATCAGTGGCCATGAAGGTAACGAGGAAGCACCAGGCGATGAGGCCGGGACCCGACAGCGCACCCATCTTGCGGCGCGGTGTCTGGCCGCCCTCGCGGTCCTCGATGGCCGACCACCGGTTCAGGTACCAGGTCATAAAGCACCAACTGCCGAGGTAAACCACGGCGCGGATGGTGAAGAAGGGAAGATTCAGATACGGCCGCTGATGCCGCACAATCTCGTCGGCCGCCACCACGCTGGGATGTGTCCACGGGTATAGATTGTGGGTGCCAATGTAGATCGGGATGAAGAGCAGCACCAGCAGCGGGAAAGTCCGCGCGGCGGCCTCGGCCGAGCGACGTATGACCACGCCCCACGCGCCGCCCGAGAGATATTGCACCATTAGCCAGGCCAGGCAGCCCGATGCGGTGCCCAGCACAAACAGGTACGACCAAAGCCAGGAACGATAGAACTGGTCGGGTGAGACCACGAACAAGCCGGCCACGGTGGCTGCAAGCCCGATGGCGCCCAAAACCGCGAAGCGGACGCGCCACTGGCGCATGCCATCGCGAAGCCCCGCGGAAGCCTGGAAATCGATTGCCTGCGCGATCACTGTGCGGCCTCCTGCTCGAGCCGCGCCCTGGCGCCGGCGGGAATATCGTTGATGGAAGCGTTCTGGCTGAGTTGGAGCGCGCGGATATAAGCCACGATGGCCCAGCGGTCGCGCGGCTGGATTTGAGCCGAATAATCGGGCATGGCGCCGAATCCGTTGGTGATGACGTCGTAGATGTAGCCCGCCGGAGCCTGGCGCAGCCGGTCGATGTGATAAGACGGCGGATGACGGAAGCCGCGCCGCACGATGCGGCCGTCGCCCGTGCCCAGAAAATCGTGGCAGGGCGTGCAGTAAATGTCGAAGCGGTCCTGGCCCCGCTCGATGACATCCTTAGTTACCGGGAAGGGAAACTCGGGCGTGAACTTGCCGTCCGGGCCTTTGCCCGTGTAATAGGCCGTATCGTCATCCAGGTGGCCGCGCGCCACCGTGCCATCGATCAGCGGGCGCGCTGAACGGCCATCGGAGAAGAAATCAGTGGGCCGCAGCGGAATGTATTTCGGCTGGTCCTGCATGTCTTGCCGGCAGGCCATGGTTGAGGCGGCGGCGAAGAGCACGAGGGCGGCGAGCAAGCCTGGCCGTTTGTGGGGCAGCTTGGTAAGCTGCGTGCCGATTGCCAATCGGCACGCGCGGCGATTGCCGGGGCGCCCTCTGGGCCGCGCGCAGGATGTCATCCTGCCCCACAAACCCTGCCCGGAGGTCTTGCGATTATTGCGCAACTTCGGACACCTCCCGAGGCTCCAGGGTACCCAGAAACTCTGCCGTTTTGACCCGGTCGAACAGCGGGTCGGCCGACTCGATGCAGAGAAAAAACCGGTTGCGGCTGGCGGCGCTGAATCGCGGCACGTTGAACACCGGATGATAGGGCATGGGCAGCCCGCACAGCGCCAGCATGCCCAGCACCGCAAAAATCGATCCGAACAGGATGGTCAGCTCGAAGGTGATGACGATGAACGCAGGCCAGCTATTGAGCGGCCGCCCGCCGACATTGATCGGGAAATATATGACGGCGATCCAGTATTGCATCAGGAAACCGGTGAGGCCGCCCAGAATCCCGCCGGCCAGCACGATCAGCGGCAGCTTGTTCTTGTGCAGGTGCAGCACGTCGTTCAGTTCCTCGATGGGAAACGGAGTGTAAGCGTCCAGCTTGTGGTACCCCTGGGCGCACGCCGCGCGCGTGGCGCTCACCAGCTCCGACGGGCTGTCGAACTCGGCCATCACTCCGTAAACTCCGCGATGGCTCACCCCTTCGCCTCCTTCTGGACTTTGGCCTGCGGCAGCAGCGCGCGCACTTCAAAGATGGAGATCATCGGCAGCGCGCGCACAAACAGGAAGAACAGGACCATGAATAAGCCGATGGTGCCGGCATAGGTGGCCCAATCCCAGCGCGTCGGCCGGAAGATGCCCCACGAGGAGGTCAGAAAATCCTGTGCCAGGCTGCTGACGATGATCATGAAGCGCTCGAGCCACATGCCGGTGAGCACGATCATCGAGGAAACGAACAGCCACACCGGGTTGCTGCGCACGCGCTTGAACCACAGCATCTGCGGCGAAACGATGTTGCACGTCACCAGGAACCAATACTGGAAGGCGTAGGGCCCCGTCATGCGGTGCCAGAAAGCGGCCCCTTCGTACGTGTTCCCGCCGTACCAGGCGAGGAACGTCTCCATCATGTAGGAGTAGGCGACGATCCAGCCGGTGGCCAGCATGATCTTGCCGCAGTTGTCCAGGTGCTTAATGGTGATCAGGCCCTGCAAGCCATAGACCGAGCGCAGCGGAATCGCCAGCGCCAGCACCATGGCGAAGCCGGAATAAATGGCGCCGGCCACGAAGTATGGCGGGAAGAAGGTGCTATGCCAGCCGGGCAGGATGGCGATCGTGAAGTCGAAGCTCACCACCGTGTGCACAGAAAGCACCAGCGGCGTGGCCAGGCCGGCCAGCAGCAGCGAAGCGGTGTCGAAGATGCTCCAGTGCCGCGCCGAACCGCGCCACCCCATCGCCATCATTCCGTAAATGGCGCGGCCGATCGGGTTCTTGGTGCGGTCGCGCAGCGTCCCCAGGTCGGGCATCAGGCCCACGTACCAAAACAACAGTGAGACCGTGGCGTAAGTCGAAACCGCGAACACGTCCCATACCAGCGGGCTGCGGAACTGCGGCTGAATCGTCATGGTATTGGGATACGGCAGCAGCCAATAGAACAGCCACGGGCGCCCCATGTGCAACAGCGGAAACATGCCCGCGCAAGCCACCGCGAACAGCGTCATGGCCTCGGCGAAGCGGTTGATCGAGTTGCGCCAGCGCTGGTTGAGCAGCAGCAGAATGGCCGAGATCAGCGTGCCGGCATGGCCGATTCCGATCCACCACACGAAATTCGTGATGGCGAAGCCCCACATCACCGGCGTGCGGATGCCCCAGATGCCCACGCCCTTCACCATCAGTAGGGTTACCGCCAGCAGGAAGAGCATCAGCAGCGCGCCGCCGATGCCGAAGGCCGCGAACCAGAAGAGCGGCGTTTTCCGCGTCAGCACCACGCTGGCAATCTGATCGGTGATGGTGCCGAAGGTGTAGCCCGGGGCGATAATCTCGCCCGGCGCCGCCTGTTCGACTACGATTTGTTGGTCGTCCGCCATCGCTTGTGCCTAATCCTCAATCTCTGGGTTGGGGTTGCGCAGCGCGGCCAGGTAGGTGGTCCGCGGCCGGGTGTTCAGATCCGCCAGCAGGCCGTAATTGCGCTGGTCAGCTTTCATTTTCGACACGCGGCTGTTCGGGTCGTTGATATCGCCGAAAATGATTGCCTCGGTTGGACAGGTGGCCTGGCACGCGGTCTGGATCTCTCCGTCCTGGATCTTGCGGTTCTGCCTTTCCGCATCGATCTTGGCCGCGTTGATGCGCTGCACGCAATAGGTGCATTTTTCCATCACGCCGCGGCTGCGCACGGTCACGTCCGGGTTGCGCAGCAGCTTGAGGCTGGGAGTCTCGAAATCCGAAAACAGGTAGAAATTGAACCGCCGCACCTTGTACGGGCAGTTGTTCGAGCAGTAGCGCGTCCCGACGCAGCGGTTGTACACCATGTCGTTGAGCCCTTCGGCGCTGTGTGTCGTCGCTTGCACCGGGCAAACCAGTTCGCACGGGGCGTCTTCGCACTGCTGGCAGGGCACCGGCTGGTTGTAGATCTCGGGCGCGTTCACCGGCCCGCTGTAATAGGAATCCACGCGCAGCCAGTGCATGGCGCGGCCGCGCCGCACCTGGTCCTTGCCGACCACGGCGATGTTGTTTTCCGCCTGGCAGGCGACCACGCACGCGCTGCAGCCGGTGCAGGAGTTCAAGTCGATGGTCATGCCCCAGGCGTGGCCTTCCTTGTAATTCCATCCCGGGTAGAGCGTCAGCCCGGCGGGCGGCGTTTCCGCGCCTTGGTGGACCGAACTGGGGTTCTTCAGATACTCGTCGAGATTGCCCGCCTGAATGACGTGCCGTGTCGGATCGAGCGCGTGCTCGTTCTGGGTTGTCGCCAGCAGGTAGCTCCCATCGATCTTCTTCGCGGCGAGGCCGGTGTCGTGCCATAGGGCTTTAGCCGTGCGCAGGCCGTAAGGACTGAAGCCCATCCCGGTGCCGGCGCGGCCCGCCTTGGTGCGGCCGTAGCCCATGTGAACGGTGACGGAACCATCCGCCTGCCCCGGCTGCGCCCACACGGGCGCGCGCAACGTGCGGCCCTGGTAGGTGAGCTCGACCATCGGCACGCCCACGAAACCCACCTCCAGCGATTCTTTCAGCACGCCCAACTGATGGGCCGTCGCCGGGCTCATGATGGCGGCGTTGTCCCAGGTGAGCTTGGTGATGGGTTTGGGCAATTCCTGCAGCCAGCCGAGGTTGGCGAAGCGGCCATCGTAAATCGTCGGATCGGGACGGAAAACGATTTCCAGCTTGCCTTCCAAGCGGTATTTGTGCGCCGGCGTGGCCAAAGCCGCGCCGTTGATGGTAGGCGTCTTGGTGGGCAGCGCCGAGTTGGCTATCACGCCATCGTGCACCGTGCGCCGCCACCAGGATTCGAAATCGGCGCCGGTGTGCTGCGCCGCCCAGTAGCCTTTGACGATCTGATACCCGCCCGTTTCCGGCGCGTCGGTGAACATCTGCAACACCTGGTAAGCCGAGCGAGCGTCGTAGAGCGGCTGGATGAGCGGCTGCTGAATGGTGACGGTACCGTCGAAGGCGCGCGCGTCTCCCCAGCTTTCCAGGTAGTGCGTTTCCGGCAGGCGCCACTGGCAGACTTCGGAAGTCTCGTCGTCGTAAAGGCTCAAGTGCGCGCGCACGCGGGCTTTTTGAAAACGATCCGCCAGGCCCAACTCCACCGGAGCGTTGAAGACCGGGTTTCCGCCCAGAATCAGCAACAGGTCCACCGCGCCCGCATCCAGATCGCTCACCAGGTCCTCAAGTGATGCCACCTGGTCCACTGGGCTGGCCTCGATGGGATCGGTGTAGAACACCGTCTTGCCCACGTTGCCGAGCTTCGCGTTCATCACGTGGGCCAAGGCGTGGACGATGGGCGGCTGGAATTCGCCCGCTACCACCAGGCTGGCGCCCGGGTTGCGCATCAAGTCCTTAACGATGCCGCCCATCCACTTGTTGATGTCGCCGTTGTCGCTTTCCTTCGGGCCTTGAGCGGCGCCGAGGCCCGCGGCCAGCAGCCAGGCGAATTCCTCCACATCGCCGGCGCGTAGCGGAAGCCGGTGGTCCGCCTTGGTGCCGGTGGGAGTGGGCATCGGCTCCACCACATAGAGCCGGTTCATGCTGGTGTTACCGCCATCCTCGACGCGCCGCCGCGCCGCGAATTGGCGCGCATAGCGCAGGCTGGCCTCGCCGGATGCCAGGAAGTCCGCGTCCAGCGAGACGATCACGTTGGCGTTGGCTACGTTGTAATAGGTATGGAGCGGCTCGCCGAATGCCAGCATAGCGGCGGTGCGCGCGCTGTGCGGTCCGGCCGGCTCCCATTGGTGCCACTTGGAGGCAGGAAACAGCTTCTTAATGGTCGCGAGCTGATCCGCCATCGCCGGCGACGTCACTGTTTCGGTGAGGATGCGAATGCCGGCCCCGCCGCTCGAGCGCTGTTGCTCCAGCAAGCCGCGCAGCATTCCCAGAAAATCCGCCCAGGAGCGGATTTCGCCGCTTTCGGACGCCGTGCGGCTGCGGTCCGGATCGTACAGTTGCAACACCGATGCCTGGCCGAATACATCCAGTGCGCCCAGCGTGCCCGGGTGCTCCGGGTTGCCTTCCACCTTGGTGGGCCGCCCTTCGTGGCTTTCCACCAGAACACCGTTGGCCACGCCGCCCAGCGTCACCGCGGTGGCATAGAACAGCGGCCTGCCGGGAATCAACTCCTCCGGTTGCCGCACGTAGGGCATGATGTGCTCGGTGGGCTGGCGGGTGCACGCGGTCAGCCCGGCCAGCGCCAGCGACGCGCCCATCATCTTCAGAAAGTTGCGGCGCCCCTCGACGCTGTCTTCATCCTCGCTCCAGCCGATGGCCTGGCGGGGAAACTCGCGCTGCAACAGATCCTCGAATTCGGGCGTCGCAGCCAGGTCTTCCAGGTTGCGCCAGAACTCGCGCCCGCGCTTCCCCTCCAGTCGCGCCCGCGCCCCGGCCAGATCTAAGTATTTCGGCGAGTCGCTCATCGGTGGCAAGTGGAACAGCTCGTCAACAGGTGCGTGCTTTGTATGTGATATTCCGCCATCAGTTGGCGCCCGATTTGCTCCTGGTCGCCTGGCGGCTGATAACCCATGGTGGTGATAAACGCAACCGGCCGCAGCACTTTTTCCGGATGGCGGTGGCAGTCCAGGCACCAATCCATTTGCAGCGAAGCTACCGGCCAGGTAAGCGGCATCTTGTCCACCCTGCCATGGCAACTCTCGCAGCCCACGCCCTTGTTGACGTGAATGCTGTGGTTGAAGTAAACGAAATCGGGCAGGTCGTGGACGCGCGTCCAGCGGATCGATTGGCCGGTGCGGAAACTCTCGCGCACCGGCTCCAGCATCGGACTCGTACTCCAGATCTGGGAGTGGCAATTCATGCAGGTCTTGGTCGGCGGAATGCCGGCGAAACTCGAGCTTTCCACCGACGTGTGACAGTAGCGGCAGTCCAGGCCCAACCCGCCGACATGATGTGCGTGGCTGAATGGAATGGGCTGCTCGCGTGCCACGTAGGCGCGCGTACTGTATGCGCTGCGGTTCAACCTGTCGGCGGCCCAGCCCAAAAACGCCAGCGCGAACACCGCGCCATAGACTGACATGCGCGCGAGCGCGTTCGCGCTCTTATGAAAAATCTGGGCCATGGGGCGCTACCTTCGCCCCATTTCCACTGTCAGAATGTTGTTAGTCTGCATTAGTAGGAAGACAGCAACCCCCGCAACCCTGCTTGTCGACATGCCCTCGGTCCCCAGACCCAATCCCTCTTAGAGATGCAAAACTTGTTACGAAGTTCCAAGCTAATCGCGTTACCGCATCGTTTCACTAACTCCGCGCGTAAAGAAACACGGAATTCTCCTGACGGCTGCCGCCATCGCTGGTACAAACGGCAAACTGCGCCACCTGCTTCGCCTTGACTGATGATTTATCCCACAGCGAAGCGCCCGCATACTCCCCATCCTTGCGCAGCGCGTAGAATCTCAGGTCGATAGCTTCCAACCGGTTCCGGTCATGATTAAAGTTGCGCGCCACGCGCTGCAACGCGTCGAGCGCCGCATCTTTGGGCGTCATCCCGTGCCGCATGTTTTCGACGATCGTGTTCGCCCCGCAAACTCTGAGGTTTTCCTCGCCGCGCCCGGTGGAACCGGCGCCGCCGACATCCTGATCCAGCCACAAGCCGCCGCCGATAATGGGTGAGTCGCCCACGCGGCCGGAAATCTTCCACGCCAGGCCGCTGGTGGTGGTAACCGCCGACATTTCGCCCTTCTCGTTTAGCGCGATGCAATTGATGGTGCCATGCGGCGGGTGATATGCGTTCTCGATCGCTTCCAGCAGCAGTTCCTCGCTCGCCCAGGGAAACTCCCTCTTCAGTTCCCGGAGGGAAGCTGCCTTCTGTTGTTCGGGCGGCGCATCCAGGCCGGGCCCCCAGTTGTTGTGGCCGTCGCGATCGCGCAGCGACCTCTTCCACACCAGCCATTGCAAGCGCGCTTCCTCAGTCAGCAGGTTCTCTTCCTGAAAGCCCTCGGCTTTGGCAAACTTGAGCGCGCCGGCGCCGACCAGCATCATGTGATCGGTATCTTCCATAACGCGCTGGGCCACCTTGGAAGGAGTCTTGATGCCCTCGATGGCGCCTACCGCGCCCATGCGGCGGCTCGGCCCGTGCACCACGCTGGCATCCAGTTGCACCACGCCGTCCTCGTTGGGCAAACCGCCATAGCCGACGCTGGTGTCTCGCGGGTCCAGTTCCACGATGTTGACTCCGGCCACCACCGCGTCCAGCGTGTCACTTCCGGCTTTGATCAGCTCCATCGCCTTAGCGCAGCAGTTGACGCCGCCATTGAAACGGTTGGCGCTTGAAATCACCACCACCCGCGGATCCGGTTTCGCCGACACCATGCGGATCACCGGCAGCGCCGCGGCGCTCAACATTACCGATCTGCGACTCAGGCTAATTTCGCTCATCAGCGCGTCTCTTTTCGAGGCGGCCGCCTGCGAACTGCCACAGCGGGCCGCCCTGCCTCTGAGAAAGATTTACATTATGGCACAGCCCGAGCGGGATGGAGTACTCCGGTTTTTGGTTGCGCGTGCGGCTGCGCACGGAGCTACGAGCGCAAGGGCGTGGTTCGTCGCCAGAGCACAGCATGACGCGGCCGGAGACCTAACCGGGCGGCGGTTCCCACGGGCCGGCCAGCGGAGCGGGTGGATCGGCGACAGACTGGAAGCGGAGCAAGCGCAAGCTATCGCCAGCGCGGGCGGAGACGAGCGGCATGGCGCCATCGGCGAGAATGCGCTTGGCCCGGCGCTCGGAGAGGCAGACTTCCGCCGGCGACGGCCGGTGGCTCTTGCCATCGAATAGATAGGTGTGGGCCGGTAGTTGTTCGAGGCGGCGGACCTGGTCCGAGCGCATGCTCCATCCGTGATGCAGAAATGCCTGGCCGAGCAGGCAGACGCAGGCGACGGCCGGGCTGCCCCAGAGATAAGCTTCGTGCACCGGCGGCAAAGGCATCTCCTCAAAGGCAAGAGACGCGATTTCTCCCGTGGCGCCGCCGTAGGGAAGGCGCAGCAGGAATCGCGGCAAGGCCACGCCCAGCCAGCGGGCGTCCGGGTCGGCGCGCAGCCAGCGCCATGCCGCGTCGGCGGTTTCATCAAGCGAGAGGCGCCAATCGTCGGGATTCGGTGTGTCCGCGATCGATGCGCATCCCGCCAGGCGAGTATCGATTTCCGCCAACACCGGCCCACCGGCGCGGCGGCTCGCCGCGGCCAGGTGCGCCAGCAGCCGGCAATCGCGCGGCTCAGGCGCGAACCGGTGCAGGCAAGCCGCCACCGACCAGCCTGCCGGCGGAAGATCCCACAACTCCTCTTTGGCGGCGTCGATCAGTTCGATCCGCAGATCCGCCCGCGTTTCGAGACGTTCGAGCAGAAAGGACACCGAACGCCAGGCCGATTCCACCTTCTGAAATGCAGCGTGCGCCAGGCAAGCCCGCATCAGCGCGCCGGTGGCCGCGTCCACCGCGGCGGTGCATTCTTCCGGGCCCGGCTCGGGGCTCGGAGACAGATGCGCCGCCACGCTGCGCCGGATGAAATCGTCCCAGCCGGCAGCCGGGTCCGGCGCGGGCTGGGCCGCGGCGGATCCGCCGGGCGCCCAGTCCAGTGAAGCGTTGGAAAAGGCGCCGGGTGCCGGGTCCGCGAACTGAGTCCCCAAAAACCTGGCTGCCGCCGGGAACGTCACCGGGTCCGCCAGTTGCGCGCGCAGCCGCGCGAACGCCTGAAACATCGGTAGCCGCTCCTGCAAAGCATCGGGATGAAAGTCCTCGAGCGAGCGGAAGGGAATCTCGATGGGTGTTTCGGCAATGGTCAAGTGCACGGCTACATCGAAGCGCTCCACGGCTTCTTCGATATTGCCGGAATCGATCGGTACCGGCGCCGCCGGGCGGCGCGGTGTGCCACGGCCGGCGTGCCCGCTGAAATCGCCCAGCAGCGCGATCCGAAATGGCTTGCCAGTAGTGTCCGAAGGCGCAGCCTTCCTTCGGGTCTCCAGTCCGATATCGATTTCCGCGGAGGCGGGCATAGCTTCCTTGTTCCTGAACCTGGAAAAGAGTTATCCGCTGCCGGACACCGGTTTATCCATACTAAACCAACTGTTCTAGTACGTCGATACCTTTGGCTTGTTTTTCGGTGGTCGATCTGATGTTTGGGCCGCTACCTCGTGCCAGAACTGGCTGATTCCCCGGCTATAATTCGGTATGTCGTTCCAAGGCATGCGAGTGGTGGCGTTTGAGAGCCGGCGCGCGGCGGAAATGGCGGAGCTGGTTCGCAAGCAGGGTGGGCAGCCGTTTGTTGCGCCGGCGATGCGCGAGGCGCCGGTCGAAAACAACGCCGCCGCATTCGCTTTTGCCGAGCGGCTATTCGCGGGCGAATTCGATACCGTGATGCTGCTGACGGGTGTCGGCACGCGGCAACTGAATCGCCTGCTGGCGGCACGTTATCCCGAGGGCGCATTCGCCGACGCGCTGCGCCGGGTCACGCTTGTGGCGCGGGGCCCGAAACCGGTGGCGGCGCTGCGCCAGATGGGTTTGACGCCGTCGATTGTGGCGCCGGAGCCGAACACATGGCGCGAGTTGCTGGCCGCCACGGCGAATTGCGCCGGCCGCCGGATCGCGGTGCAGGAGTACGGCCGCTCGAATCCGGAGCTGCTGGCGGCGCTGGCCGCACGCGGCGCCGAAGTAACCGCGGTCCGCGTGTATCAGTACGACCTTCCGGAGAATGCCGGCCCGTTGCAGGAGGCCGCGCGCCGGCTGGCCGCGGGTGGGTTCCAGGTCGCCCTGTTCACCACGGCGGTCCAGATCGCGCACGTCGCCAGGGTGGCAGCAGAGCAGGGGATTGAACCCGCCATGTTGGAAGGCCTGCGCAAATGCCTGATCGGCTCCATCGGCCCCACCACCACCGAAGCGCTGGAGGAATTCGGCGTTCATCCCAACCTGGAGCCGTCGCACCCCAAAATGGGTCTGCTGGTGATGGAAACCGCTGCACAGGCCGGCCAGTGAGCCTTCAGTGAGTCCTGAGTGTGCGGCCGGATAAGTTTCGTTACCGGATTCTGCGAGACTCGTTAGATAGAGAGGAATCTTTGCCGTGACCATGTCTTCTCAATCCCCGTCTGGCCAAACCTGGAACGCGGCTGGCTATGCCGCGAACGCGCACTTCGTGCCCGCGCTCGGGCAACCGGTGTTGGAATTGCTCCAGGCCCGGCCCGGTGAGCGCATCCTCGACTTGGGTTGCGGAGACGGAGCGCTCACCGAGAAGTTGGTTGCGCTGGGTGCGCAGGTGGTGGGCATCGACAGTTCTGCGGACATGATCGCGGCCGCGCGCCAACGGGGCCTTAACGTGAGGATGATGGATGCCAGATCACTGACGTTCGACAACGAGTTCGACGCGGTCTTTTCCAATGCTGCGCTGCACTGGATCAAAGACGATCCGGACGCGCCGGTCGGGGGTGCCTTCCGTGCCCTGAAAGCCGGTGGGCGGTTTGTGGGCGAGTTAGGCGGCCATGCGTGCGTCGGCGCGATTACGGTGGCGCTGGTGGCGGTTCTCGAGCGCCGCGGCATCAGGGACGCCGCATTGTGGGTTCCCTGGTACTTCCCGACGGTGGACGAATACGAAACCCGTCTCCGGCGAGCCGGGTTTGTGCCGCAAAGTGTGCAACTGGTTCCACGGCCACGCCGCTCGAATGCGGAATGCGCGGATGGCTGGAAACGTTCGCCAATCCGTTCTGCGCGGCGTTGCCGCAAGGTGAGCGCGGCACGTTTCTCGATGACGTCACGGCGATGCTGAAGCCCGTTCTGTGCGATGGGCAAGGCCGCTGGACAGCGGATTACATTCGCCTTCGTTTTGCGGCTGTGAAAGCCTGATGCTGCGGGAGGATGGCCAGCGGGCGCCGAGTTACGGTTTTTATGCAGAAAACGGAACCGCCAGGACCCACAACATTTTGTGGTATTTATGTTTTATGAGTACAAAATGTGGAGGGGCGGACTTCACAGCGCTGACCGGGAATGCGCCGGTGGTGCCGGCTATCCTTCCTTGTACATGTACTTGATGGCAGGCTTATAGATCAGCACGTTGGGCTGACCGTCGCGATTCACCTTGAGGCAGCACTTGTCATACCACTCGATGACGCCATGCAGGGTCTCGCCGTCGCGCAGCACAAAGACCATTGGGGTCCTGGCCTGCATCTGCTTCACGTAATAAAAATTCTCCGCATTGGTCTGGTCTGGCGGGACAGGCTTTTTCTGTGACTGGAGGGCCGGGCGGCGGGGTGGACTAATCTGCTCCTTGATCTCGTTCAGCGACGGACGAATGAGCTTGCGATTGACAGTCTCCACTGAATGCCATCCTTATGAAGAGAATCTGTTTGACTTGCCGCTACCTGGCACAGCGAGAGCGGCTTGGTCGTTGGGTTCGCTTTTCGACTTGACTCATAAATAGCATAATGAGACCCGCGAAGCAACGAGGGTGCGAGGAGAATTCCGAGCGTCGGCGAGACGGGGACCAACCTTCTACACGGCCAAAGGGTAGCGGAGGGTTTCGAGGAGCCAGTCGCGATTCTGCCGAACATCGGCGGTGAGGCGGCCGCAAAGTTCGCCTCGCGCATCGAATAAGCGGTAGCCTTCGGGAGAGCGCAGGTAGCCGCTGGCCTTCGGCTCGCGCGCGAAGACGGCGGCTTCGCCTTCGGCCTCCACCATGCGCCGATAACGGCGCCGGTTGTCGAGCAGCGCTTTAACCAGAAAAGGCATGATGATCGAATAGTCGGCCTGCATGCTTTCGGTGGTCTGCAGGTAGGTATCCTTGTCCACCTTGCCCCAGGTGACCGCCTCGGCCGGCGGGCAGGAAGAGAGCGAACCATCGGTGACGGGCGCGGTGACAATCTGCACATCGAACTGATAGCCGCGCACGTTGGGCAGGCCAAGCACCTGGCCCAGGGCGGGCTCGGGCTGGAGATTGTAGTTCTTGGGGACGCCACCGCCCAGAATGACCGTGGCGAGCGCGTGAGCCGGATGATCGAAGAGCCCCCAACGATGGTAGGCGCAGGCTTCGAAGACTTCGGCGTGCAGATCGAGATCGAAGCTGTAATCCGGGATCAGGCCAGCTTGCCGCATGGCCCACAGCTTCATGGAATTCAGGAACACGCTGCCATCGCCGGGTGCACCGACGAAGACAGGGATGGCACGCCGCCAGCAAGTAGACAGCAGGCCGGGAGGGACGGCGTGGCGCTGCTCCTCGGCGGCATAGTATTTGCCCAGCAGGTAGCGCAGTTCGGTGCCCGTCATCGTGCGCTGAAACTCCGGGCCGGCCAGCACGGCGCTGATGAAGCGATCCTGGTCGAGCAAAACGCCTTCATCGAAGGCCATGTCGGTTACACGGATGGTGCCCTCTTCGCGCAGCGCGGCGTCGTCACTGGCGATGGGAACTTCATGGATGGGACCGGACTTGTAAGCTTCCAGGCTACGGTGACCGTCGTGGTAACAGACGGCGTCGGTGGTGCTCAGGTAAGCCACCCAACCGGTCTCGAGCAAAGGAATCAGCCAGGTTTGGTGCTGACCGGAGACTGTGACCGGACCGGCGACGGCAAGTGTAAGCGGGCAGCCCAGGCCGATGGCGCGGTCGAGAATCCCATAGATGCGGCGCAGAAAGGCACCGCCGAATGCGGGTAGGCAATGAGTGAACAGTTCGTCGAGCGTCTCGCATTCATCCACGCGCCGCACCTGCACGTAGCGGCGGCCGGCGCTCTGGTTGCCCCTGTGCTTATCCTGATCCATGATTCTTTGACCATAACATGGCGAGCAGGAAAGCCCTTTGCGCCACCAAGCTGTTACCTGAATTTCGCAGGGCTCAGGAAGGCGGACTGACGATCACCGTGTAGATGCGGTCCAGGTCTTCCGGGGAGTAGTATTCAATCTCGATGCGGCCCTTCTGCTTGGCTTTCTCGACGATGCGGACCTTGGTGCCGAGGACGCGCTCCAGTTCCTGAATGGCAGCCTTCACGTTAGGATCGGTTTCGAGCTCATCCAGGTGCTTGGGCTTGCGGCCCTCAAGCATGCGCTGGGTGGTGCGCTCGGTCTGGCGCACGGACCATCCCTGCGCGACGGCCTTTTCAGCGACTTCCCGTTGGAGCTCAACAGTTGGAAGCGAGCACAGGCAGCGGGCATGGCCGGCAGACAGGCGGCGCTCGGAGACCAGTTGCTGGATATCGGCGGGAAGCTGCAGGAGGCGGAGGAAGTTAATGATGGTGGTGCGGTCTTTGCCGGTCCGTTGTCCGATCTGATCGGGATTCAGGAGCAACTCGCGGCCCAGGCGGTCAAAAGCGACGGCGGTCTCGATGGGGTTCAGGTCCTCGCGCTGGATGTTCTCGACGAGGGTGATTTCGAGCAGGCGGTCGTCGGGGATATCGCGAATTACCGCCGGCACAGATTGACTGCCCGCGAGTTTGGCGGCGCGCCAGCGACGCTCGCCGGCGACCAGTTGATAACGTTCACCGGACCGCCGGACCACCAGCGGCTGAATGATGCCGTTGGTGCGGATGGACTGCGCCAATTCGGAAAGGCGCTCGCTTTGAAACACGCGCCGGGGCTGGAGCGGGTTCGGGTCGATGCTATCGATCGGAATACTAAGGGCCGCTTCCTGGGTTGGCACCAGAGGAGGCACTGGCTGGAGGGTCGGGCGAGTTGGCAACAGTGCGCCCAGGCCCCTACCGAGCGCTTTGCGGGGCTTCTCTGTTTTGTTCATGGTCCAGGATCTCTTTGGCCAGCCGGATGTAGCTTTCGGCGCCCTTTGAGCGGGGGTCGTAAGCAAGAATGGGCTTGCCGAAACTGGGCGCCTCGGCCAAGCGGACGCTGCGGGGAACGATGGTATCGAACACCTCGTCAGCGAAGAACTCTCGGAGATCGGCCGCAACCTGGCGGGTCAGGTTCGTGCGGTCGTCATACATGGTGAGTAGGATGCCCTCCACCTGCAATGGATGCTGAAAGGCATCGCGAATTCGATCAATCGTATCCATGAGCTCTGAAATGCCTTCCAGCGCGAAGAACTCGCACTGGATGGGGACGAGGACGGAATCCGCCGCGATAAGGGCATTGAGGGTGAGGAGATCGAGGGCGGGCGGGCAATCGATGAGGATGAAGTCGTATCGGTCGCGGATACTTTGAATGCGTTCTCGCAGACGAAACTCGCGGTGGGGGATATCCACCAACTCCAGGTTGGCGCCAACGAGGTTCTTGTCGGCGGAAATGACGTACAGGCCGTCGAAGGCGGTGGCGATGATCGCGTCGCGGGGAGAAGCGTCACCTAAAATGACGTCGTAGAGGCTAGGGCGACTGGGATCCTTGGCTATGCCGAGGCCGCTGGAGGCATTCCCCTGGGGATCGGAATCGATGACCAGGATTCTGAGGTCGTTGGCTGCCAGCGCAGCAGCAAGATTGATGGCAGTAGTGGTCTTACCGACGCCACCCTTCTGATTTGCAATTGCAAATACCCGGCTCAAGCGGCCATACTAACACGAAGCTCGCTGCGGCTGAAGCGTGAGTTTCACGTGAAACATCGGGCGTGGCAACAGCGGAGGTTGCGTTTCACGTGAAACAGGCGGACATGCCTCGCCCGGCCGCCTCAGCGAGCAGGCCCGGCTGTTCCGCCCCTAAACTCGGTGTCCGATGCGAAGGTATCGCTGCTTCCCCCACGGCATCGGGATCGGCGGCTCCCACGCGAACCCCACTTCCGGGGGTGCGCTTTCAGCTCCACCTAAGAGATCGGCAACAGGCGCCAAGAGCTTTAGGCTCGGGCAGAGAGCCTGGTAGCTCACCGCACGAGAAATCGCCAAGTCGAACTGCTCGTGCAGTTGCTCGGCGCGGCCCGCCACCACGCGTATGTTCGGCAGGGCGCGGCCAGCCTCCTTTAGAAAGACTGCTTTTCGTTGGTGCGATTCAATTAGAGTGACAAGGCAATCGGGACGATACACCGCAACTGGAAGACCAGGGAAGCCAGCTCCTGAGCCCACATCGGCGATTCGCAGGCGGCTGGCAGGCAGGCGGGCAGCGAGAAAGATGGACTCGCAATAGTGGCGTTCGATGACCTCATCGAGGTCCCGAATGGCGGTGAGATTGAGCCTGCGGTTCCAGCGAACCAACAGATTGTAATGGGCTTCCAGCGCCTGTACCTGCTCGTCTGTCAGCTCTGCAATGCCGCCAAGCCGTTCCCGGAGCAGCTCACGAAACATGGTTCAAGCCGAGATAGACATCGAGAACGGCGACCGCGGCAGGAGTAATGCCGGGGATGCGAGCTGCTTGGCCAAGTGTCGCGGGGCGAACCCGGTTGAGCTTGTCGAGAACCTCACGAGACAAACCCGGGATGCCATTGAAACCGAAGTCGCTTGGAATCGGACGACGCTCGGCGGCCTTCAGGCGCTCCATCTGGCGTTCCTGTTGACCAATATAGCCGCTGTATTTGGTTTCGGTTTCTATGGTGGCCAGCACCCCGGCTACAGCGTCTTCACCAAGCACTTCGCGGATCCAGCCTGAGACTTCCGCAAGGCGCGCTTCGGGACGCTTGAGCCACTGGCCGTGGCGGTGGCCCTCCAGCGCTTGTTTCAGCAGCTCACACTGCTTCTGCTTACGCTGGAAGGCGTCCCAGCGCGCATCCGTCACCAGGCCCGCGCGGCGGCCCATGGGCGTCAGGCGCGCGTCGGCGTTATCGATGCGGAGGTGAAGCCGAAACTCCGCGCGAGAGGTGAACATGCGGTACGGCTCGTCAGCGCCCTTGGTGATAAGGTCGTCGATCAGGATTCCCGTATACCCTTCGGAGCGGCCGACAAGTACCGCCTCTTTGCCGCTCAGTTTCGCCGCGGCGTTCATGCCGGCGATGAGGCCCTGGCAGGCCGCCTCCTCGTAGCCGGACGTTCCGTTAATCTGGCCAGCGAGGTAAAGACCAGGGATCGATTTCACTTCGAGCGTGTGCGCCAACTGGCGCGGATCGATGGCGTCATATTCAATCGCGTACCCGGGCCGGATCATTTCCGCGTGCTCGAGGCCCGGAACGGACGCGACCATGGCGGTCTGCACGTCGATGGGCATGCTGGTAGACATTCCATTGACGTACACCTCGTTGGTGTCGAGGCCCTCCGGTTCTAGAAAAATCTGGTGACGCAGCTTGTCGGGGAATTTGACGATTTTGTCCTCAATGGAAGGGCAGTAGCGCGGGCCGATTCCCTGAATCTGGCCGCTGTACAGGGGAGAGCGCGGAATGGCTTCGCGGAGAATACGGTGTGTCTCCTCGGTGGTGTAGCCGATGTGGCACTGAACCTGGGCACGGTCGATGCGCTCGGTCAAAAACGAAAATGGCGTCGGTTCGGCATCGCCGGGCTGGGGCTCGAACTGCGACCAATCGATGGTGCGGCCGTCCAGGCGCGGCGGTGTGCCGGTTTTGAGGCGAGTCCAGTTCAGGCCGAGAGTGCGCAATTGTTGGCCCAGCAGTTGCGACGGCGCTTCGCCGTTGCGGCCGCAACTGTAGCGCGCTTCGCCCACATGCGCCAAGCCATTCAAAAATGTGCCGGTAGTGACAACCACGGCGCCGCAATCCAGGGTGCGGCCGTCGCGCAATGCGACCCCCGTGGCCCGGCCCTCCTCGATGTTCAGCGCGGCCGCCTCGGCCTGCTTGATGCGCAGATTCGGTTCCCGCTCGAGGACCTCGCGCATCCGAACCCGGTACGCCTTCTTATCCATTTGCGCGCGCGGCGACCAGACAGCCGGCCCGCGGCTGGTGTTGAGCAGCCGGAACTGGATGCCGACGGCGTCCGCCACCTCACCCATCACTCCACCCAGCGCGTCGACCTCGCGCACCAGGTGACCCTTAGCGATGCCGCCGATGGCCGGGTTGCAGGACATCTGCGCGATCAGGTCCAGGTTCATGCTGACGATGGCGGTCTTCAGACCCATTCGTGCGGCGGCGCGGGCGCCTTCGCACCCGGCATGACCGGCGCCGATGACAACGACGTCGTAGCGTTCGCGCATTGATACCATTCTAATGGTGGAATCACGATGAAAGTTCTGGTGATCGGCAGTGGAGGCAGGGAGCACGCGCTGGTGTGGAAACTGGCGCAATCGCCGGGGACCGCTGTGTTCGCGGCGCCGGGAAATCCGGGCATGGCGGGCGCCGCTACGTGCCTGGCGGCGAAGGGGGGCGACCCGGCGGAGTGGCTGGCGGTGGCGGAGGAGATTGACGCGGATCTAACGGTGGTAGGACCGGAAGCTCCGCTGGTGGCCGGGGTGGTGGATATGTTCCGCGCGCGCGGCCGGCGCATTGTGGGACCTGGCCGTCAAGCGGCGTGCCTGGAGGGCAGCAAGGTCTTCGCAAAGAACTTTCTGACGCAAAGGAAGATCCCCACAGCGGCATTCGTGACCGTGGAAAACGAAACGGACGCGCGCCGGGCACTCGACCGCTTCGGGTTTCCGGTGGTGCTCAAAGCCGACGGCCTTGCGGCAGGCAAAGGCGTAGTGGTGGCTCAGGACCGGGCGCAGGCGGAGGAGGCGCTGGGCGGATTGCGTGGCCGGTTGGTGATCGAAGAATTCCTGCGGGGCGAAGAAGTGAGTTTCATCGCGTTGTGTGACGGTCGCGACGTGGTGCCGCTCGCCGCCACGCAGGATCACAAAGCGGTTTTCGATGGCGACCGCGGGCCCAACACCGGCGGAATGGGCGCGTACTGCGACGCCGCGATTCTGAGCGAGCGCCAAGCCGAGGATATTCTCAACCACGTTATCTATCCGACGGTAGAAGCCACCGGTTTCACCGGGTTCCTCTACGCCGGGATGATGATTACGGCTGAAGGGCCGAAGGTTCTCGAGTTCAATGTGCGGTTGGGCGACCCGGAAACGCAGCCGCTGATGCACCGCATGAGTGGCGACTTTGTCCCCGCGCTGATGGCCGCGGCGGAAGGCCGCTTGAGCGGCACGCGTCTGGAATGGCGCGTAGGCCCAAGCGTGTGCGTGGTGATGGCATCGGCCGGCTATCCCGGTGCCTACCAAACCGGAAAGGCCATCAACGGAATTGCGGATGCCGAGGCGCGGGGCGCCGTAGTGTTTCACGCGGGAACCCGTTTGGGCGCGCACGGTCTCGAAACTGCGGGCGGGCGCGTGCTGGGCGTCACGGCGGGCGGAGACGACCTTCCCTCAGCAATCGGCCGCGCGTACGCGGCAGTGGAAGCGATTCACTTCGAGGGCGCGCATTTCCGCCACGATATTGGCCGCAAAGGCCTTGCCAGGTACAATGAAGGGAACGTGGGGACGTAGCTCAGATGGATAGAGCGGTCGCCTCCTAAGCGACAGGTCGGCGGTTCGAATCCGCCCGTCCCTACCACTTAACCCCACGCCGAACCAATGAGTTGGCTTCCTCGCTAGGTCCATGTCCTGTCCCAAAAAACTGAAAACGTATCAGAAACGTATCAAAACCCCGTCAGACGTGTGGTTCCGTATCAGAACCTGCAGCGCTTGGTTCGCTAGCCCGGCGGTTCAGCTTTGCCAGCGCTTCGCGCATCATCTGGAGCTTCATCTGCGAATACTTCTTGAACACCTTCGCGTCAGTCTGCCGAAGCATCTGCGTCACCCACTCGTCGGCCACGCCGCCCGAACTCAGCCGCGTGGCGTACGTGGAGCGAAGATCGTAGAGCCGGAAGTAAGGAACCCCAGCTTTCCGAAGCGTGGTCGCCCAAGTCTTCTTGAACTCAGTTTGGTGCCCGGTCCGGTTACCGTCGCTGGGGAACAGCCACGGGCCGGGACCGGCAAGTTCGACTTGACTGCGGAACGCCTCTACAGCGATGTCGGTCAGTGGAACCTCGGCAACCCCGGTCGGGGTCTTGGAGTCGTCGATGAACACCACCTTGTTGGGGATATCCACCTGATCCTTCTTCATCGCGGCCAACTCCTTGTACACGCGCAAGCCGGTCTCAGTGATGATCCGAATCACGTTCCGCAGGTACGCGGGGGCGTGGTTCTCGATCTTGGTTTGCTCCGACCAAGTCATGTAATGCGGCCGAAACAGGCCCTTGAGTCTGACCGGAAACTCCGCTGCGGTGCATGGATTTGCCGGGCAGAGCTTCTTCTTTACGGCAACGCTAAAGATCCTTCGCAGAACTCGAAACTCCTGGTGTGCCGTCGTCGGCTTTAGGATTCCAAGTTCCACCACGCCTGCTTTGCGGCGGACGCGGCGCCTTTGAGCGATCCGATGGCGCAAGTACTCCTCGATCAGTGATGCATCGATATCGACCAGCTTCAGTGCTCCGAACATCGGAATGAGATTCTTCAGCGCTGTTTGGTTGGCCCGGTGCGTGCCCGCGGCCCGAATCGGCGGCCTGGAGTAGTTCTCCAGGAAAAACTCCGCCCATTCATCGAACGTTATCTGCTTGCCCTTGCGAACTGCGTCAAGGCTGTTATTGTCCCTGGCGGCCAGGCGCTCGCGCATCTGCCTCTGCGCCTCGTCCCATTCTGTCGTGTGCGTTGATTCCAGGCGGCGGCGACCGGTCTTGTCCCGGTAGCGCATCCACCATACTTCGCTGTCGTTTCGTTTGTAGACGACACCGTCATGCCTGTTAGGCCTTGCCATTCTCCATCTCCTGTTTAAACTGCGCGCGGAATGGGACGAGATCCGACTTCAAAAACCGGATATTGCGTCCCATCACGCGGAGATGGGGAATCTGCTTTCGCTCAACCCAAAGATACACCGTTTGTGGGCTGACGCCAAGGAAGACTGCGGCATCGCGCACACGGATGGGTAGTTCGTCGCCAATGGTGGCGGGCAGCGATTTGAATGTTGCATCCATGAAATCCTCGTAGGGCCGCGAGTAGCGCTCAATTATTACGGAAACGGCAGGCGCAACTCGAGACGTCGTTGGTGCCGTCGCAGAGGCACCACCGCACGCCCCTCACAGCGACCGGAAAAGAAGAACGGCTTTCGAGCAAATGCCTCGCGCTCCGGTTCTTGCGGGAAGGCCTTCGACGAAGGTCTTCCACACGTTTCCTTCCCCTTGCAGGGCCAGGAATCGATGCCTGCTGCTCACTTTTCATAAGGCGCCTCACCACCGATCAGGTTCTTGTTAATCGAGAACGGATCGTACTCGAATGTCGTTAGTTTCTTTTTCTCCCGCTGCTCCCGCAGGTTGCGGAATGGATCGTGCGGTGGGACTGGCAGCCCATCCGCTCCGTTCGTCTGTGTGGGTGGCGGTTGTGGCGCGGAGTTTGAGGGTTCTCGACGCCTTCGCCGTAGTCGTGAAACATAGACACGGAATTGCGGGTAGGGCATCTCCAGCCCATCGAGCCTGGCGGCCTCCCAAATCTCCCTGAGTTTCGTTCCCCTTGCCAGCGCGGCCTCAATCTCTCCCCAGGCCGCGGTAACTTGTCCTGTGGTCGTGGCTGGTAGGACCGAAACGAGGGAGCGCAAGTGAGTTAAGTCTGCACTTGCTCTTTTGCGGCGCGGCGGTGGGTTCGAGTCCATCGGTGTTGCCGAATTGCTCCCTCATATAGAA